>ENA-OPWR01000481-OPWR01000481.1-human-gut-metagenome-genome-assembly--contig:-NODE-481-length-35831-cov-3.446053_pt1 | contig 35831 bp, 35 predicted proteins | sample MGYA00241507_ERZ502006 | MGnify/ENA primary metagenome ERZ502006 (study PRJEB25962, sample SAMEA2043041) | human gut metagenome | biome: human gut; feature: human-associated habitat; material: faeces...
AATTTTGAAAGCGGTAGACCGGGAGAAATTCGGAGCCCATATTGATCTGACAAATATGATGCGTTCCCCGAGGGAGCTTTATCAGGCGAAAGAGCTGACGGAAAAATGTGTTGAGCTCTTCCCAAATAGAATTATTTCTGCTCACGTAAAAGATGCCCGTTTAAAACGTCCGGCAATTACCACGTTGATTGAGGAAGCCATTCCCGGAGAAGGCGAAGTGGATTTATCCGCATTTTTAAAAGGCTTTGCTTCTCTTCCCCACACAGTAACTATGATGATGGAACATTATCAAAACGCGGATGAATACAGCAGAGGCCTCCGGTATCTCCAAAGAGTCGCTCAGGAGTCCGGGATCTCTCTTTAACCCAAACGCATAAACACGGGTTACAGAAAGGAAGAAAAAGCCATGAGAAAGATTTCAATTATCGGAGCGGGAAGCATTGTTTTCTGCAAGACCTTAATCCTAGACGTATTGGTTACTCCGGGACTGGAAGACACTACCTTTTGCCTGATGGACATCAGCGGTCAGCGCACTACCCGGTTAAAAGCGTACCTGGAAAAAATCAAGGAAAAATACGGTTTAAAGGCCGAATTTCAAGTCACGACAGACCGCCGTGAAGCCTTAATGGGCGCCGACTATGTTATCTCCACCTTTTTGATCGGCGGTATGCGCGCTTATCAGGTGGATTACGAGGTCCCTCTGAAATATGGAGTGGATCAATGTATTGGCGATACGCTGAGTCCGGGAGGAATTTTCCGCGCGATGCGTACGATTCCTGTCATGAACTCCCTTGCCGCAGAAATCCGTGAACTTTGTCCCAACGCGCTGCTTTTGAATTATGTCAACCCAATGTCGGCAGTTTGCTTATCTCTGGCTAACAGCGGCGTTAAGGTAGTCGGTTTATGCCACGGGGTGCAAACCACCTTGGATCTCCTATCACGCTATACCGGAGTGGAAAAATCAGAGATTGACTATATCTGCGCTGGGATCAACCATATGGGCTGGTTCATTAAGCTGGAGAGCCACGGCAAGAATCTGTATCCCAAGCTCCGGGAGGTATTTGAAAAACCGGAATACTATGCCAATGAAAAGGTACGGGGCGAGATGTTCCGCCATTTTGGTTATTTTATGACGGAGTCCTCAGGTCACCTGTCCGAATACCTTCCCTATTTCCGCAGGAGCCGGGAAACGCTGGATATCTATTGCGACGAACCTCTTTTTGGCGGAGAATCAGGAGCCGCGTACTATTGGAACCTAAAGGTTTCACAGAAATACGGTAACCGGGATATCTTTGCCGATGAACCGATTGAGCTTCCTAAAAGAAGCGTGGAATACGGCTCTTATATTATCGAAGCAATCGAATGTAACCGGGTGTTCCGGTTCAACGGCAATATTAGAAATAACAGATGTATTGAAAATCTTCCGGATAACTGCTGCGCAGAAGTACCTATTTTTGCCGACGGCGCGGGAGTGCATCCTACTGCTGTGGGAAAGCTTCCGCCTCAATGCGCCGCACTGAATATGACCAATGTTTTAGTCCATCAGCTCACGGTAGAAGCGGCGGAATCTGGGGATCCCGAAGCGCTCGTTTACGCTCTCAGTATGGATCCTCTGACCAGCGCGGTTCTTCCCCTTCCTAAAATCCGAGAAATGGCTTCGGAGATGCTCGAAAAATCCAGGGCCTGGCTGCCCCAGTTTGCGGGAAAATCAATCCGTTTAAATCCTAAGGTTATCATTCCTGCCGATATTCAAAGGGTTTCGGTTCCCACAGATCCGGCATTAGCTATCTCTGAACGGATGGTGAAGCTGGCGGAATAAAAGGTCTCACCCAGGAACAGAAGCTTATCCGTTCATTCTGCCGCAATCAAAGAAGGAATCCGGTGTGACTTCACGCCGGATTCCTTTTTTGATGCTGAATTTTACCTTATAGAAATTTCAGTAAAAACTTTTTTACAACATATTTTGAAAATAATTTAAAAATATAAGTTCGGAAGCTTCTCACTTGGTTTCCGGCAATAAGACGTGCTCAAGGCGAAAATGAGATAGAACAGACGCAACTGAAATTTTGTCAAACTATGCCGTGTGAGAACAGCAGGAGATTTTTGACAGACTTGCGACTTCAGTAAAACAGTTTGATCACTTTGATCCCCGGATACGGCTTAAGAAAGGATCGCCTTATGATAGACTTTCTTGCCTTTCTTAATGATTACAAAGCCTTTTTCAAATGAGCTCTTCGAAATCTTTGCCGTAACGGAATTCACCTTTTCATCATCGATAGAGATGCCTCCCTGATCGATTAGCCTGCGGGCTTCTCCCTTCGAGGGAACCAGCTTTGTTTTCGCCAAAAGATCCAACACCGAGATTTCGCCGTCGGTGAAGTCTCCATCGGAAAGCTCTGTGGAAGGCATGTTCTCAGAGTGAGCACCGCCGCCAAAAATCGCTCTTGCCGCGTTCTGAGCTTTCATCGCTTCCTCTTCTCCGTGAATCAGCTTAGTCACCTCAAAGGCTAAAATTTCCTTGGCTTTATTCAACTGGCTGCCTTCCCATTTCGCCATAGCTTCAATTTCTTCTAGTCTCTTAACTCTTCTACGAATTGTTCTAAAATTAGTTAGAGTTCCTCCTAACCAACGTTCAGTCATGTAATACATACCACCACGAGTAGCTTCCTCACGACAAACATCACTAGCTTGTTTCTTTGTTCCAACATATAGAACATTTCCACCTTCTGATACAATCTTTGTTAAAGCTGCATAAGCTTCTTCCATTTTTTCTACTGTTTTTTGTAAATCAATAATATAAATATCATCACGAGAGTTGTAGATATACTCTTTCATTTTAGGGTTCCATCTTTTCGTCTGATGACCAAAGTGAACACCAGCTTCTAATAAGTAGCTCATAGATACTACTGCCATATTCTTTCATCCTCCTTTGTTTTGCTTCCAAATACTTCTCATTTATTTCTTCACTTAAAACTAAGCACTAGAAGAAATAAATCCATATTTGTGAATATTTTTCCAAAAAGCCAAGTCTATTTTAACATAAAATAAAAAGAGATACAAGACAAATATCCCCTTTTTTACAATAATCCATATCCAAATATTCCAAATTAATAATGATAAGATGTCTTTTTTAATTTCTTTGGTCGAATAGAAGTCTTATCTAAAACATTTTCATTTTCCAAAACAATATCCCTTTCAGGAAAAACTCTATCTCTACCATAAATTAAACCAAACGAATCTATCCTAGGAAACTCATAAGTATCAAAAGAATTAATTTCCTTTAAATTATCAAGAAGTTGATTAAAAGTATTTCCAAATCCTATCAAAATAGCCTTAATATCATTTCCCATCAAAATATTACGAAAATGAAATAAATTACAACTCTCTAATATCTTTTCATATTTAGAGTCCAAATTATAATTTTTTATTCTCAACCTTTTCAAATAATTCATCAATAGCAAGTAATCCAATCCCTTATTTTTTAAAATTTCAACCTTAGTATTTAAATAATCATAATTTAAATCAATTACTTTTTGGCGACAAGAATAACCATTTTCTTTCAAAGAAATAGATAAATTATCCTTTGAGATAACAGAACAATTCCTAAAAAATTCAATAAGATAATAAAAATCCATCCCACAATATTTTGAAAAATCATGAATAATATCTTCCATACAATAAAGACCTTCATCATAAAAATCAAATTCAAATTTAAATTTTTCCATCACAACCACTCCAAACAAATACCATTATAATATAAATATTTTATTTTTTCAAAAAGTCAACCAACTCGTAACAAATTTTTATTCAATATAATTCAATATAAATTATTATAGTAAGTATTATCTTTAACTTCAACAAAAAATAAAACTAGAAAAGAGAAAGATAAGTATTATCCTTCCCTTACTACAATATTAACAATACGATTAGGAATAGCAATGACTTTTACAATAGTCTTTCCAGAAATATGCCTCATTACATTTTCTTCTTTAAGAGCAAGTGACTCTAGTTTTTCTTTAGAAGCATCCTTTTCTACTAAGATAGTTCCTCTCAACTTACCATTAACTTGAACCCCAATCTCTAACTCATCATCAACAGTCTTTTCCTCATCATAAGCAGGCCACTTACTATCAGAAAAAGCATCTCCTAAATGATAAATTTCATTTAATTCTTCAGTAATATGAGGAGCAAATGGATTCAATAAATGTAAAATACTTCGATAGTCTTTTCTTGTAATTTCATTCTTTTCATCCATAGTATTTAATAAAATCATTAAAGCAGAAACTGCTGTATTATAATTTAAAGTTTCAATATCATGAGTAACTTTCTTAATTGTTTTATGAATTAAATTTTCTAAATCAGTACTATACTCTTCTTTATCATTCAATTTCTCTTGTAAATTCCAAATACGATTTAAAAATTTCTTACAACCTTTTAATCCATTTTCACTCCAACTAGCATCTTTTGAATAATCTCCAATAAACATTTCGTAAACACGTAAAGCATCAGCACCATAATCTCTAACCATATCATTAGGATTGACTACATTGCCTTTACTTTTACTCATTTTTTCTCCACTAGAGCCTAAAATCATTCCATGACTAATTCTCTTCAAGAAAGGTTCGTTGCAAGGAACAAGACCTTGCTCATGTAAGAAAATATTCCAAAATCTAGCATACAATAAATGTCTAGTAGCATGTTCCATACCACCATCATATAAATCAACCATTCCCCAATATTTCATTGCTTCCATACTAGCAAATTCTTTATCATTTTTGGGATCCATATATCTTAACCAATACCAACTAGAACCAGCCCAATTCGGCATAGTATCTGTTTCTCTCTTAGCAGGTTTACCACATTTTGGACAAACAGTATTAACCCACTCTTCAATATTTGCAAGAGGACTTTCTCCATCATCAGTTGGCTCATAACTAGAAACATCAGGAAGTAATACTGGCAAATCATCATCAGGAACTTCTACCCATCCACAACAATCACAATGAATCATAGGAATAGGTTCTCCCCAAAATCTTTGCCTAGAAAAAATCCAATCCTGAAGACGATAATTTACTTTTTTACCCCCAATTTTATTTTCTTCTAAGTATTTTAACATTTTGGAAATAGCCTCTTCTTTTCCTAAACCATCTAAAAATTCTGAATGAATATGTACTCCATCTCCAATATAAGCTTCCTTAGAAACATCTCCACCTTCGATAACAGGAATAATTTTTATCCCAAATTTTTTAGCAAAATCATAATCTCTTTCATCATGAGCAGGCACTGCCATAATTGCACCTGTACCATAATTAGCAAGAACATAATCACTTACCCAAATAGGAATACATTCTCCCGTAATTGGGTGAACAGCCTCAAGACCAGAAAGACAAATACCTGTCTTTTCCCTAGTAGCATCAGTTCTTTCAATCTCACTTTTTTCCATAGCTTGTTTCTGATATTCCTCTACTTCTTTCCAATTTTGAATCCTATCCATATATTTTTTTAAATAAGGATGTTCTGGACTAATCACCATAAATGTTACCCCAAATAAAGTATCACATCTTGTCGTAAAAACTTCCAAACTATCATCAGTACCACAAATAGGAAATCTTACAGAAGCTCCAATCGACTTTCCAATCCAATTCACTTGTGCTGTTTTAACTTTATCTAAAAATTCAGTATCTTTCAAACCATCCAATAATTTATCAGCATAACTACTCATTTTTAGTAACCACTGATTTTTAAGTTTCTTTGTAGTTTTACTACCACAACGCTCACAAACACCACCTTGAGCATCTTCATTAGATAATCCTGTCTTACAATTTGGACACCAGTTAATTTCTTTTTCATCCTTATAAGCAAGGCCAGCTTTATAAAATTGTAAAAATTGCCATTGTGTCCATTTATAATACTCAGGATCAGTAGTTGAAAATTCCCTTGACCAATCTACAGATAATCCAAGAGATTCCATCTGTGACTTAAATACCTTAATATTTTCCTGAACAGCCATTTTAGGATGAATATGATTCTTTATCGCATATTGCTCAGCAGGTGCTCCAAAAGCATCCCATCCCATAGGAAACAAAACATTATATCCCATAGCTCTCTTAAATCTAGCTTGAACATCACTCGCTGTATACACTCTAGCATGCCCAACATGTAATCCTACTCCAGAAGGATAAGGAAATTCTACTAACATATAATACTTACCCTTATCTGTCTTTGCTCCATTTATAGAATCATAAGTATGATTCTCTTTCCAATATTCTTGCCATTTCTTTTCTATCTTTTTATAATTATACATCACTATCTTCCTTCTTTCCATAAATAATATTTAGCTAAAAATCCATAACAAATAATAATCATTAAAATTAGTAAAATTACTCCTATAATAATTCTCAAAATAATATGATTTACTAAATACATAATAATAATATAAATCGTACTAATAATAAAAGTATTAATCAAAGAACAAATTATCATAAATTTAGGATAACTCTTTTTAGGAATCGTTACCCTATAAACTTTCTTTAAATATAAAACTTCTGTAGGAACTTGATTCTTACTTAACTTTTTACTACTTACCTTAGTAGCAAAATAATTAAAAATAAATACCCCAATAAATACTACAACATATTCTAAAACAATATTCAAATATCTTCACCTCCAAAAGAAAACCACGCCTACTTCCCCTAAACACTAGGAGCGAATAAACGCGGTACCATCCTACTTTTTACTTAATTTGATAACGGATTACCCGACCTTAATAGGTAGCTAAAAGAACAAGTTCATAAAAATATAGCATAAGTTTCCACCACCCACTTACTCTCTAAAGAAATATTTTTACTACTACTTTCCTCATCAACACTTTGCATACTATTATACTAAACTGTCTTAATATATTCAAGTAAATTTAAAAACATTTTAATAAATTTAGGCTCTAATCTTGCCCTTTTCAACTTACGAATCGCAATTCTCTTTTTCCGAATTGATAAATCACTAAATAAAATCGTATCTATCTTTTCTTTCAAAACAGTCTCAATCTCTAAATCCTCCAAAATTCCCCTAATATCATCATTAATCAATTTTTCCATAGAATTTAATAAAATACCATCACTACTACACGTAATAGTTAAACTACTACCAGAAGAAATATTTCCCACTTCAATTACTAAATCATTTCTTTCATTATATACTTTCCCAGAAACAGTATTCATCCCAGACTTAATCTCCACATTACCATTCTTTGTATTTTTAAATCGAATCTTATAATTTCTAGAAGATGGTAATAATCCAGGATTTCCTTTACTTTGAATCAATAATTCATAATGATTTAAAGTATACTGAAATTTAAATTCTGTTAATCCATAACTACCACTCTTATAATTATTACTAATCCCATCATCTTCATACAACAAATAGCTTCCATTAGAACCAGGAAAAACTAAAACTTCTATATTAGTAGGTAAATCAGTACTCATCTCCATAGAAAGAGGAATAATAGCCCCTTCTCTACAAAAGACAGGATAATCTTCATCTTTATAAAAACTCATATAATATTTATTCCCAACATATTTTTTTCCACTTTCTAGCTCATACCAAATACCCTCAGGAATAAACAGACGTTGAACCACTCTATCCATAACCAAATTTTTCTTCTTTACAATAGGACAAACCAACATCTCGCTACCAAAAAAGTACTGATTTCTATATAAAGGTTCATCATAAATCTTAGGATATTTATAATACAATGGTTGAATCACTGGACTACCACTCTTAGAATAAACATAACTCTCTGTATAAAGATAAGGAATTAATTGATATCTCAACCGTAAATATTTCTTAATAATTTCCTCTTCAGATACATCCCATCTCCAAGGTTCACGCTTATAATACTTTCCCCCATCACTAGACAAAATCAAAAAAGTACTAAAAACGCCAAACTGAATATAACGAATATATAATTCAAAAGTTTCAATTCCTCCATAATATCCTCCAATAGGACTAGCAACATAACTCACTCCATTATTAGAAGCAGACATATGATATTGAGGTAAAATACTTAAAGTGTCCCACCCTACTTTTGTTTTTCCATTAAAAATAACCGTATCTCGATGTGTAGACATCGAATAATTTCTAGACAAAACAACAGTTCTCTTATTTAACATAATACCATACATAGAATAAATATAATGATTAATTAACGCTAAAGTCTGATTATCTTTACAATTATCATAATCAACATAAAAAGCATCTACTCCTAAAGAAATCCAACTTCTTATTCCGTAAGAAGCATAAAGATTAATCTGCTGACTATTCATAGGAAGAAAAGAATATTCTCCCTTAATATCTTTCAATACACCCTTAATATTCTGATAAGTATTAGTCTCCTCTTTAATTTTATCACTAGGATTAATCGATAAAGAAAGTCTTACATGATAATGATTACATAATTGCTTTAATTGAGTTTCATTCAATAATTGATGATTAAACACCAAAGAATCCCCAGCTTCATGCCATTTATCACCAAATAAAAAAACAGAAATAGGAATTTCTTCCTCATGAAATTTAGTCAGTAAATTTTGAATATCAGTAACAGAATATTCTTGATCTTTATTCCACCAATTACCTAAAGAATACCTAGGAATCAAACTAGGATACCCAGTAAGTTCATAATAATCTTTCAAACAAAGACCTAAATCCTTACGATACATAAAAACATATATATCAATATTACCTTCATTTCTTTTAATAAAATTATGATTATCTAATACATAAGAATCACTATCATCTAAAACAGCAAAACCATCAGTAGAATATAATCCCTTACCTAACTTCAACTTTCCAGAAAAATCATCCAAAGAATAATTAAGTCCCCCAAAATTTCTAGCTTCTGGATGATGATAATACCACATTTTATCTGTACCATTTAAAAGAATATTTAAATTAGATCCCGGAGCCAACTTACTGCCTAAAAAAGGCTTATTCATATCATAATACAAAGTAAAATAAGAAGTAGATATTTGAATTAAAGATTCAGTCTGACTTTTCATATATTTAACTTTTGGAAATCTTCTAAAAATAACTCTTTGAGAAATTCTATTCTCAAATGAACCAGTTGGACTATATTCTAATCGAATTAATCGTTCAGACAAAAGAGTAAAACGAAATTTTTTACCCTCTATAACATTTTCTTTTAAACAAAAACCATCATTATCATTCCCCACAAAATAATTCCCAATTGTCCTCATCATCACATCTCCATTCCACTACCTTACCTATTATGATAATTATATAATATTTTATTAATTAAAACAACTACCTAAGAAAAAAAGAAAATAGACTTTACTCCATAGTATTTTAATTCAAAAAAATACTTAAATTTATTCATAACCTTATAAAAGCAAATTTATAACCGAGTAGAAGGTAGTAGTTAGCTGCATTTCTCTCACGCCAACAAACATACGGTTCTGTATTCGGCAGTTCGTTAAATATACAACCTTATAGTTACTACTTTACATAGATAGTATAAATCACCTGCTACTTACTTTCTCTGTTTCCAGCATATTCTCATAAGGGGGAGTCTTTTTTTGAATTATCTTGTTTTTAATTATATCATTCATTTTTCATAACAGATAATATTTAACGTCTTGTCATTTACTCCATATAGTTTCCTATACTTCATCACTACTGCAACAAAATCTGACTTCTTGATGTTCAGCTATACATCTCTATATAGGTTACTTTCCTAATATATCTTATAATCACATATTAGATAGCATATCATCAGGACCTCACACAGTAAGTGTTAACACTTTCATCTCATCACTTGCCACATTTACTATATAAACCTCGTGTAGTATTGGACTTTACTTTGTCTAGTAAACTCATCCAATTTATGCATCCTTAATATGTGATTTCTATTCGTCGAACCAAGATTTTGCCTACAGCTTCTTTTAGATTCTACCTCACGATAGACACCCTTGTTACTGACTAGTAGTTCCTACTACCAAGCCAACATGCAATTTTTATGCTCAAGTTTAACACATGCGTGTTGCACTAGAAAAAGAAACCATCACTAATAAAGTATGATTTCTTCATTAAAATTTTATATTAATTTTTTTTCCAGTTAGCGTATAAAATAACGCTGCAACTTCCTTTGCTAGCATCACATAAACTAGATGCAGCTACAGTACCACTAGAACTAAAACAGTTAGTACCAGTTTTTGTTTTACACCATTGTTTTCCAGAAACAATAGAATATCCTCTTCTAGTTAAATTAATAAAATTTTCATTATGAACATTTGGTAAATTAATTCCTGTTTTACCATAAGGATAATAATGTATACAATAGCGAGCATCACCTGAATAATCAGTACGTATGATAGAGGTACCAGAAGAACCAATTTGAGAACCATGTTTAGAATTTAGTTTTCCACCGTTCATGTCCATTTTTAAACATACTTGCGCCACTTGAGTTGTAAAATTAGCCGTAATTGTTTTATCTTCAGTAATAGTACCACTGCCAGATGACCAACTGCTAAAACTTTTAACAACTCCATTAGAAGTAGCTGCAGCAGTAGCAGTAACTTTAGAACCATTTGAAAAAGTCAATGTAGCACCACTAGAAGTATAAGTAGTTCCATGAGGAACTTTAACAGAAGTTGCAGAAACCGTTCCATAGTTTGAATTATTTCTTGATATAGTAACAGTATAATAATTAATACTTCTACTAAAATTAGCCGTAATTGTAGTATTTCCAGTAACTACCCCAACTGTAGATGACCACCCCGATAAAGTAGTAGTATAACCAGTTTGATTCGTAACACTAGCTGTAACCGTAGTTCCATTTGAAAAAATTAACTGATTTCCATTTACTGTATAATTTGTTCCATAAGGAACAGAAATAGAACTAGTAGAAACAGTTCCATAAGAAGTATTGTTTCTACCTATAGTCACAGTGTAACTATTCCTACTCCAATGTGCATATAAAGAATGAGCCTTAGGATTATTAACTATACTTTTAGAAGTTGTTGCAAATCCAGAGTAAGGGTCAGTATACCAACCATCAAATGTAAATCCAGTTCTAGTTGATGCAGTCCCTAACGGAATATATTCATTACCAATCGTATAAGACGAACTAGCATAAGTTTTTACTTCTCTAATATCTACTTCAATTTTATAATTACTAAAAGTCAAAGTACTTGCTGAACTAGTCCAAAACCAAACTTTTAAATATTTTCCATTTGTAACTGCATCTGAATTAACACTAAGTGTTTGAGAAGATACAGTATTACTAGAAGTAGGTAACACTACATTAATATTATTTCTAGGTGATAAGGAAGCAAAACTTGAATTTTCAACATCTATAACAAATCTATTACTAGAACCATTCTCGGTATAACTACCAGAAACGTAAGTAAGAGTGGTAACAATTTTTTGATTAGTAGCAAAAGAATTTAAAAAGTGAAACAAATTAAGACTAGCACTTAACGTTCCATTCAAAGTTAAATATGTCCCATCATAAGAATAAGTAACACCATTAACTGTGTTAGATGTGTTAGTTGACATAGCAGAAAATATATTTTCATTTGTATCATAAGTAACATTAACACTAGATGGGGTCCATCTTGCATATAACATATGATCACTAGTAGAAGTAACCGTCGTATCAGTAGTTACTTTATCTCCAGTAATAGATCCCGTATACCACCCAGCAAATGTATATCCTGGTAATGTAACATTTGGAAAAGATGGATATTTTTCTCCTTCTGTAACAGAAGCAGTTGTATCTAAAGGTCGAACACCAAAATTCCAAAATTGATGAGTAACCCCACTTTGATAGACATTTAACCTCAATTCATAAAGTCCTGTATAATTAACTGTAAAACTTCCAGTATTTACGGGAATTACATGATGATAACCATTTTCTTGATTATACACCCAAAATCCTACTGCAGTACTACTACCACCAGTTGGATGAGTATCCGTCCAAGTACCATCCGACTCTCCATAAGCAAAATATTGCTTACCTGCTTCTAAATAAACAGTAACATCACTATAATATTGATAAGTATCGTTACTAGTACCTGTAAGACTTATTTTATTACTACTAGTATATTGAGAAGATGACATTAAATTATTAACAACTCGATAAGTAACTGTAGAATTTTTTCCCCATTTTCCATATAAATTAATATCCGAAGAAACTAAATATTTACTACCAGCATCTCCAATTTTTATATTATAATTACTATCACTATACCAACCAAAAAATTTATATCCACTCTTAGTCGTACTTGGCAAAGTAATATTTCCATCCCCAGACCACTTAGCATATAACTCTAATGTTTTATCAGTATCTATTACTGTATCACTAGTAACCTTAGTCGAAAAATTATCATCTAAATACCAACCATCAAAAGTATAATTAATCACTTTTTTATTTTCATCAGCAAGCATTTTTAACTTAGGAATACTATTTAAGGTAAAGTCATCCAAACGATTAATATCATAACCAACATTCACAACATTACTACCACCATTAGTATTAAAAATAACAGTATGTGATTTTGTTGGTGTTGGTAAATCACTAATAGTACTACCAGATACTACATATTTATTTTCACCTTTAACAATAGTACCACCATTGGAATTATAATGAACTAAATAACGATCACCACTACATGTAGAATCAGAAGCACTACTACTAGGATTTCTAGTTAATTTCTTCTTTCCTTCTGTATATAACTCCACCTCAACTTTACCAGATATACTTTGTCCCATTAATGAAGATTGATCAGTAGAACTAGTACATTTTCCAATATCACTATTCTGACAAGAATCACTTAACCACATATAAAAAGTATAAGAATCATAGCCAGTTTGACTAGAACTATAATCAGGTAAATCTTGTTGAATATCTGTCAAAACTAATCTCCCATATTTATCAATAGTATCAAATTTATAATCTAAAGAACCATTAGAAATAGAAGTCCCATTCTTAACTAATTTCCATTTTACATATGGACTAAGTAATTTACAGTTTACCTTTAAATCATTTAAAGCAATATCATAAATAATATTTTGATTATTATTAGTACTATTTCCTCCTACTTTAAAATCAATTTTAATTACATTATCAGTTTTACTCTCTACTTCACTATCTAATATAGGAACCATATCTAAATTACTATTATCAAAAGTAGTCTCTCCATAAGCTGTATCATCAATAGCAACTGTTCCAGTAGTTAAATTAAATAAAATATCAGAAGTAACTAAAGCATAAGTAAGACCTAAAACTAATAAAAGAACAACAACAACATAAATAGCGACAATTCTTTTATCTTTAATATTCTTAATATCCAAAAAAATCACCTTCTAACATTCTTTTATTATCTATAAGTAATTATACTAAAAATCAAAAAAAAAACAATATAAAATAAAAAAATAATTATATAAATAATGGTAAGATAATTACTATTGGTACTCCAGAAGAAATAAAGAAAAAGACTAATACTAGTAATTTAAGAGAGGCTTTCTTTGCTTTAACTGGAGGTGATAATTATGAATAATATTAATGAAATTGTAACTACTTTAAAAAAAGATACCAATAACACTAGTGATATTACTTATCGAAAAAAGAAAGTATGTAATAAAGAAATTTATATTATATATAATGAACCACTTACTTCATCAGATAAAATTAGTGACTTTATTATTAGAAGTCTAGATAAAATAAATAAACAATATCCTAAAGCAAAAAACATTGAACATATTATTTTCAACGAAATAGAAAACTTCAAAATCACAAAAATTACCAATTATGAAGATATCTGCTACTACCTACATTATGGATTTACCATTATATTAATTGAAGATTCCAAAACCTACTTCGCTCTAGAAACAAAATCAAAACTCTCTAGAAGTATTAGTCCCCCCCAAACAGAGAGTTCCCTAAGAGGCTCAATGGATTCCTTTGTCGAAGACATGCAAACAAACATGGGACTAATCAGAAGAAGAATAAAAGATAACAATCTCTGGATAGATTCACTAGAAATAGGAAAATACACCAAAACCAAAGTCAATCTCATCTACCTAAACGGAGTTTGCAAAAAAGAACTAGTAAACAATGTCTCAAATTTAATAAAAAGTATCAATATCGATGGAATCATTAACTGTGGAATAATAAAAAATTTAATTGAAAAGGAAAATAAAAGTACTCTTCCTACCATCATTTCAACAGAAAGACCTGATAGAGTTTGCCAAGCAATTTTAGGGGGAAGAATTGTTATTATGGTGGATTGTTGTCAATTTGCTTTAATTCTTCCTATTGTCCTGAATGATTTATTAATCTCAACTGAAGATAGCTATGGGAAAAGTATTAATATTACTCTGACGAGAATGATTCGTTATCTTGCATTATTTATTACTTTATTTACGCCGGCTGTCTATATTGCTGTTACCACTTATAATCAAGAAATGCTTCCTACACAACTCCTTGTTAGTTTTGCATCGCAAAGAGCATCAGTACCTTTTCCTGCCTTTGTTGAAGCTATAATTATGATGATTGCTTTTGAAATTTTGAGAGAAGGAGATTTAAGAGGACCAACTTTTACCACAAGTGCCCTTTCTACAGTAGGAGCATTAATTTTAGGAGATGCTGCGGTTAACGCTGGAATTGTTTCTCCTATTATGATTATTGTTCTTGCTATCACTTCACTTTCCTCTTTATTATTCACCGAACCAGAAGTGATTAACGGAATTCGATGGTGGAGAATTCTTTTCATGATAGGGGGAATATCTTTTGGTATAATTGGAGTATTATTTGCCTTTATTTTCTTTATCATTAAGTTAAGTTCTTTACATTCCTTTGGAATTTGTTACTTAACTCCCTATTCTCCAATTTCGAAAACAGGCTTAAAAAATAGTATTATCAAATTTCCAATGAAATATCTTGATAAAAGAGAAAGTGAATTATCTAATAATATTACCAAATATAGGCGGGTGAAAAAATGAAAAAAATTCTCTTCATCATTCCTCTAATATTGCTCTTAACTGGTTGCTATAACTATAGAGAAATTAATGAACTTGCAATTGTTAGTGGAATTAGTATAACAAAAGAAGGAAATGATATTAAATTAACAACAGAAGTTATTAATCCTAAGAAGGAACAAGATGCTTCAAGTGGAGAAGAACCAGAATTTATTACTTACACAAAAAAGGCGAAATCTATCCAAGAAGCTATCCGAAAAATGATTCAAGAATCTCCACGAAAAATGTATGGAGCTCATATAGAAATATTAATCATCGATGAAAAAATTGCCAAAAAAGATTTAATGGATATTCTTGACTTTTTTGCTAGAGATCCAGAAATTCGCAGGGAATTTAAGGTTTTAATCGGAAAAAATGATGATATTTTAAAAATTACTACTCCCCTAGAAAAAATATCCTCGCAAAATATTCGAGATAGTTTAGAAAATAATAGTAAGTACTTGGGCTATGCAAATGTTGTAACTTATCATGAATTAATTAGTAATGTATTAAATCCAAATAAAGAACTAGTACTACCAGTAATTAGTCTTAAAGGGAATCAAAAAGAAGGTGAAGAAAAGGAAAATATTTCGGATACAACTAATAAAGCAAACCCATATTTATCTGGAATGGCAATTTTTAAAAACAATCAGTTAAAAGGATATTTAACGGAAAAAGAAGAATTAACCTATAATATGCTAACTAATGAAGCAAAAAACTTTTTCATTAGAACTAATAATAAAGATAATCAATATGTTGTCCACGAAATTATTCATTTTTCTTCAAAAATGGAATTTAATAAAAAGGCAAAAGAAATAGAAATCACTTTAAAAGGAAATGCTGCTATAGCAGATGTCAATGAAAAAATTGATTTAGAAAACTTAAATGAAGTATCAAATTTAGAAAAAGAGCTGAATAAGGAATTAAAAAAAACAGTTGAAGATTCTATTCAAAATATAAAAAATAAATATAACAGTGATATTTTTGGATTTAGAGATTTAATTTACAAAACTGATCCTAAATATTACAAAAGGATAAACAAAGACTGGTATAAGGGAATCTTTCAAAATATAAAGGTTAACGTAAAGGTAGAGGTAAAAGGAAGAGAAAAAGGAAGCTTGAATCGAGGTGTTTACCAATGAAAAAAGATAAATTAACCGCTTTTTCATTTGCTTGTCTTTTAAGTTCTCCTATTTTTTCCCTTTTTAGTGGAGTTGGGAGTTATAATCTTATTCATATTGCTGGAATTGATGCTTGGATTTCTGTATTAATTTCCTTTATTTTTGGAATTATTCCTTTTCTTATATTTCTTTACATTTTCAATTATCAACCCACATTAAATATCTTAGAAAAAAACAAATACTTATTTGGAAAATATCTAGGAACTATCTTTAATTTGCTTATCAATATTTTTATCTTTTTTATTGGAATCGTACAATTATTTAACATTAGTAATTTTGCTATCTCCCAATTTTTAGCGGAAACACCTATTCTATGGTTTATGATTTTATTTGGTCTATTAATTATTTATAATGTTTATACTGGGATAGAAAATATCTCTAGAGTGGCTATCATTTTTTTAGGGGTAATTATTTTTATGACTATTATCAGTACAGCAGGTCTTGCTCCTACTATAGATACTTCTAATTTAAAACCCTATCTAGAAAATGGAGTTATTCCTCCATTTAAAGCAGGATTAATTCTTTCTATAACCAATGTAACGCCAATATTTATACTTTTAATTGTTCAAAAAGATAAAATTAGTGAAAATCAAAATTTACCAAAGTATTTTACCTTCTTTTATTTCCTATCCTATTTATTTGCTTTCTTAGCTATTTTCTTATGTTTAAGTTCCTTAGGAATTTATCTTTGTAAAATTTATCAATATCCAGAATATACTGTTTTAAAGAAAATTTCTCTTTTTAAATTTATTGAAAGAATAGAAAATTTCATTTATATCAAATGGATTTTGAACTCATTTATTATGCTCTCTTTAATCATTTATCATCTAAGTTTCTCCATAAAAAAAGAAAGTAGAAAACTAATTCCTACAATTTCTACTCTCTTATTAATCTTCTTTAGTAGTTATATTTTTAAAAATAATATTTTATTTTATTTCATTGGATTACATTATTTTCCTATAGTATGTTTAGCTTTATTCATTTTATATCTTATTATAGGAATAAATATTTTTATTAGAAAGAGAGTAAGGCTTTTCTAAGCAATACTCTCTTTCTTTATTTTTCTAATTTTCTTAATACATCTTTAGTAACATCAATAGCCTTTAATCTAAGATCATCAGCAACACCTTCTAAAACAGGAGTTCCTTTATCTTTAGCCAATTGAACTAAATCTAAAGTTTTTTTCTTAATATCTTCTGATTTCTCTTTAGCAATCTTTAAAACTTTTTCTTTATCTAAATCTTCAAGCTCAGACTTAATATCCTCTACCTTTGCCAAAAATTCATCCTTAACTTCAACAACATCAATTTTCTTAACTTCAGAAATAAATTCATCAAATTTCTTTTTTAAACTTCTTCTAGTTTCTTCTCCAGATTTAGGAGCAAATAACAATCCTAATCCTGCTCCAATACCAACACCTGCTAAAAATTTAGCAAAACCATGTTTATTATTACGATTACTCATTTTCTTCATCTACCTTTCTATTATTTTTTCGAACAAACACTTTTCGGATAAGATAACTAATTCCATCCACTAACTTATCACTAACTAAAGCCATATTATCAGTAACAATATCAACCAAACTAAAAGCTTTATCAAACTTTGAAATTTTTAACTCTACCTCATCAAGAACTTGGTTTATTCGATTAATTGTATAAATTAATTTAACACTTAATACTATTAAAATAACTAATAAAATAGAACACAATATTCCAAGTAAAATCAATAAAAATGTACTAGCATTAATCATTCTCCACCATTCCTTTCATCATACATGGAATCAATCAAATTAAATAAATCATCGGTCAATTCAAGATTTTTTTCTTTCTTTTCTTCCTTAACTACAGAATGAGCATTCTCTTCAGTACCCATACTCTTCTTTAAAGTTGATAACAAATTAATACTACTCTTAACTGGTGGAATTTCTTTTTTTGGATGTTCTCTAACTTCATCATGACTAACAATCTTTACCTCTTCTTCTTGAGGTTTATAATTAGATTTATCATAAGCAACACCATAATCATAATAATTCTCGGTAGCTTCATCTAACGTAATATTATCATAATTCTTAATTGTATCATCATAATCTGAATAAGTATTTTCTCGTTCACTCTGATAATGACATTCTTCTTCATCAATAACTTCATAATTTGAAGAATCTTCTTCTTTTATCTTCTTACATTCTTTTGCTTCCTTCAAATATTCACAATTCTCACACATCAAATTCTCTTTAATTTCTTTAGTAATATTACCATATGCCTTTTTTCTAACGGAGTCAAAATCTACATTCTTAGAATGACGATGATGTTCCAAATTATCTCCCTTATTCTTTTCAATATCTCCAGAAGTATAATTTTGATCTAATACACCATAAATGGGAGAAATAATAGGAGTTGCCTTAAAATGTCTTTCTTCTTTCTTCTCTTCTTTTTTATCTTTATATATTTCTGAAACCTTAGTTTCTTTTCGAGATGCTACTGATGTTACCTCTCTTTTAGGTTGAACCTCTACTTTAGGCTTCGAAGGAACGTGAGTTCTTTCGACACCATGAATAGATTGCCTACTTCTTGTTTCAATAAAATCATTATCGGACAAATCTATAGGAAACTTAAAAGAAGATTTTTCTTCAATTTTCTTTGAAATAACCGGTTCAGGTACTTTTTCTTCCACCTTTAACTCTTTTATTTCAATTTTTTCCTCACGAGGAACTTCTAATTCTTGGGCCATCTTCTGTTCTTTTTCTTGTTGCTCTCTTTCAATTTTTTCACGCATAAAAGTTGGTAATTTATGTTCTTCTTCTTTTTTTATCTCTTTAATTTCAATTGATTCATTTTCTTCTTCTTCGTCAACAATTTCTTCATCGGTAAACAAATTTTTAAACTTGTCCATTAATCCCATCTATTAGCACCTCACTTTGTTATTCATCTGGTAACTTCTCTTTCTTTCGTTGCTCTTCTTTTTGAACATATTCTTCCAAATATTGGGAAAAATTACTGCTTGACCCATCTGGTTTTTTTACTTCATAAGTAAATTCAGAAAATTCTCCTAAATTACCCTCTAAAACTTTTTCTATAACAGTATCATTATAAGTAATACTATTTAACATAACAGAAGATAAAGTAATCAATTTATTTAAATGACTAAGATCAGAATAAAATTCAATCTTAGAATAATGATACACTATACTAACAAAATAAGTATCCCCTTCCTGCTCTATCTTAATATATCCCTTTTTATTACCATTCTGAAATGTTTCATAATAAAATTCTTTACCTGTCTTTTGATATTGTAAATCTTTTTTATAATAATAACTAATGATGTCTACATATAAATAAATAGAACAATCATTACTCAAAAACACTTGATTATAATCATAATCATGTATTTTTTCTACTCCTTTAGGAACATAATACTTATACCCTAAAGAAACATCATTAGTTACACTTTTGCTAGTAAAACAATTCTTTACCAAACTAACATAATCTTTATTATCATTAATGTTAGTGCAACCAGCAAGTAAGAAAATGAAACAAATAAATAATATTTTCTTATACATAATCTACACCTACTCTTCCCTTATTATATCAAAAAAAGATTTAAAATCAAACAGTTTATTAAACTTTTTTCTATTTTTTTATATAATACTTTGAAAGGAGAGATTAAAATGTATCCAAGAAATTATATGAGAAATTATCCTCAAATGCAATACGGGAATCGCTTTGCCGGAGGATTTGCTGTTCCATTCGTATTAGGTGGAATCACAGGAGGATTACTAGCACCAGCCTTCTATCCAAGACCTACCTACTATGCCCCATACCCACCAATGCCAGGACCATACCCAGTTTATTATCGATAACATTGATCAATAATATCAACAACAGTTACCCCATTCTCTTTTTTAGCGCTTAAAGATAAACAATCTCCCAAATATGCCCCATCAATAGGACTCTTCAAATCATCAAAATAACCACTTTCTTCTAAGACCCTTGCCTTAAAAGTATTATTCTTTTCAAATGAAAAATCACACTGAATTGTCCCTTGAGTACACTCATCAATAAAATGATACCCAGCAGAAATAACATTATTTTTCATTAAACGATATGCCTCATTTCTTCCTAAACTCATTGAAGAAGAAATGTTTCGGGTAACAACAATCGTTACAACAGAAACAAGTACTAAAACAGCAAGAACTTCTATTAAAGTAAAACCCTTATTATTCATTTTATTTCCTTGTAATATGAATCATATTCGCATAAACTTCTTCTAACGCTCTTCCAATTGGTTTAGCAGAATGATAACTTTTTTCTGGCATTTGATAATGATTAGTCTTAGTCATTTCCTTACTACGATTAGCAACCACATATACCAAAGCATACTTTGAATCCACAATATTCAATATCTTATCAATTGATGGATAAATCATATTCTCACACTCCTCTACTATCTATAAATTTAATATAATACATTATAAAAAAAAAGACAATATATTTTACACAATATATACACCTTTTTTTCGACAAAAGAGAAATAACTCTCTTTTTTATTTACAAATTAGTAATCATTATGATCTCTTAAAAATGGAGGAACATCAAAATCACTATCATCATCAACATTTTCTTTATACAAATCTTCACGACTTGTATTAGTAAAACTATGATATAAAGGTTCACTAGGTTCCTCAAAACCAGTGGCAATTACTGTAACAATAACCTCATCATTCAAATTCTCATTAATTACCGCACCAAATATAGTATTAATATCAGTATTAGCAGCACTTCGAATTACCTCAGCAGCTTCTTCTACTTCGAACAAAGTAAGTGACGAACCACCAGTTACGTTAATAATAGCATCAGTTGCACCATCAATCGAAGTTTCTAATAACGGACTAGAAACAGCTTGCTTAGCAGCTTCTACTGCTCTACCATCACCAGAGCCAACACCAATTCCAATTAATGCATTACCACGATCTTTCATTACTGTTTTAACATCCGCAAAATCCAAGTTAACAAGTCCAGCAACAGCAATTAAATCAGAAATAGATTGAACCCCGCGATGAAGAACATTATCAACTTCTCTAAATGCTTCTAACATAGGAGTTGTCTTATCAATAAGTTCTCTCAAACGATCATTTGGAATAACAATAATAGTATCAACATGTTTTTTTAACTCATCTAAACCTTTAACAGCTTGATCCATTCTTTTCTTTCCTTCAAAACTAAAGGGTTTCGTAACAATACCAACAGTTAAAGCACCTAAATCTTGGGCAATCTCAGCAACAACAGGAGCAGCACCAGTACCAGTTCCTCCACCCATACCACAAGTAACAAAAACCATATCAGCGCCTTTTAAAGCATCTTCAATAGCAGCCTTACTCTCTAAAGCAGCCTCTCTACCAATCTCTGGATTAGCACCAGCACCTAAACCATCAGTAAGTTCACTACCAATTTGTAACTTAGTAGTAGCAAGAGAACGATTCAAAGCTTGAACATCTGTATTAGCAACAATAAAATCTACCCCATTTAAACCACCAGAAATCATTCGATTGATAGCATTACAGCCACCACCACCAATTCCAATTACTTTTATCTTTGCCAATTGATCCATTTCTAAACCTAACATATTATCCATCACTTTTCCTCCTTATTAGTCATAAAATTACCAAACAATTTATTTACAATATCATTATCTTTCTTCAATTTATTATTAGGAGTCACCAACGCAGTTTCCTCTTCTACATTTAACATAGAAACATTCTTACCACGAGACTCCATTTTATCTATAAAATACTTAATCATCCCCAAGGCATCTACATATTTATTATCCCGACACCCTAAAGTAGTAACAGTATATATTATAACATCTTTCCCAAAGATTTCATAGGCTAAATTCTTAAAAGCCTTAATTTCTGTAAGACCACCAGTTAAAACAATATATTGAATCTCCTTATCTGTCAATAAACGAATCTGTTTCTTTGCAAGATTAAGAATCTCCATCATTCGACTCATCACAACTTCAGAAACTTCTAACTGATTTAACTTAATTGACTCACCAACCGTATTTTTAACCTCATAAATCTCATTAATTTGACAAAATCTCTTATGAGAACTAGCAAATTTTTCTTTTAATGTTCTCCCATCAAAAATACTAATTCCAAATACATAAGCCAAATCTCTTTCAACATTAACTCCACCAATTTGTAAAGTCTCATTTGCAACAATAGTCCCTTCATCAAAAATACTAACTGTAGTAGTTGCATGACCCAAATTAATAATTGCTCCATCTTTTTTATCTAAAGCAGCGTCTCTTACCTCATGATAATTAGTAAGACCTGTGATTGTAATATCCACAACCTCTAACCCTGCCCCTTCTAAAACACTTAAAACAGAATAAATATTCTTCTTAGGAGTTGATACCATTATACCTTTTATTTCAAGTTTTTGACCTTTTTTACCTATTGGTTTACGAATTCCTTGCTCATGGTCAATTTTATATTCTATTGGTACCATTGTAACTAATTCATAATTATCATCTAGTTGATTATAAATAGAATCCTTAATCACACGATTAACATCACTAGCCGTAATCACTTCACTATCATGAATATCAATACTTCCAGAAACTTCTTTAAAAGAAACATTATAATCAGGAACATTAACAAGAACACGCCTAATCTCAATACCAAGCATATCATTAATTTCCTTAATTCCCTCTTGAATTGCTTCAATAACTAACCCAGGTTCAACAATCAAACCTTTCTTTACCCCTTTAGAATTAACACTATGAGAAGCCAAAACATACACCTTATGATTAAAATATTCCCCCACAACAAATTTAATAGAATTTGTCCCAATATCTATACTTGTATATATCTTTCTCAAATAGTACCAACTCTTTTCCATCACTAAAAGCAAATAACTTTAGGATAAATGTATATATCCTAACTATATACACCTTTAATTATAACGAAAAGAAAAACCCATGTCAATAGAATATACAGTTTTAACCTTACTTTAAAAAGGAATAAAAAAGAGAAAACAAAAAAAGAAATTTTCCATTCCTCAACAAGAAAAAAATACTAATCCATTTGCTCAATCAGTATTTTTATCTCAAAAATAAAATATCAAAACATACGATACGGCTTAACCAATCCATCGCCTTTTTGCTGATAAATCGCTACTAACTCATGATTATAATTCTCAATAAATACCATATCATAAGAGAAAAACGAAGGTAAAACACACCCATTTTTTATCTTTTTCAAAAGAAAATCATCTACCATAATAACAGGCAAATCCAAAACTTCTCTAGGATCTAAAAGTTTATAATTCCCTTCCTCAATATCTGAAAGTAAAAACGTATCTTTAAGCAAAAACTTCCCAACACGTGTACGAACCAAGTCAGTCATCACCGCAACAGTCCCCAAAGCATAACCAATATCACGAACCAAACTACGAATATAAGTTCCCTTACTAACAGCTACATGAATCTGAAAAGTATTATTCAAAACATCTCCCACTAATTCTATCTGAGAAATCTCTACTTCATGAATAGGAAGAGAAACCTCAATTCCTGCCCTAGCATACTCATAAAGTTTTTTTCCTCCTACCTTAATAGCCGAATACTTAGGAATTTCTTGCTTTATCTTTCCCTGAAATTTTTTTAAAATTTCTACTACTCTTTCTTTAGTAATATTTTGAGGAACAATTTTTCGTTGAACCTCTCCCGTAATATCTAAAGTATCTGTTTCTATCCCAAGCAAAATCGTAGCAATATATTCCTTATCATGATCCATCAAAGACTCAACCAACTTCAAAGAAGAACCTATACAAAGAACAAGAACCCCTGTTGCCATCGGATCAAGTGTACCAGTATGACCGATTTTCTTAGTCCCTAAAATATGACTAACCTCATTCACAACATCACGACTAGTAACACCTTTCTCCTTATTAACTAACAAAACACCATTCATAATACTTTAGTAGTTTCCTTTACTAATTTCTTGATGGCAACATCCAAATTTTCATGAATATCACAGCCAGCAGCCCGAGAATGACCACCACCACCAAATAAAGAAGCGACCTCAGAAACATCTACATAATCATTACTTCTCATCGAAACACGATAAAAATATTTATCCACTTCTCTTAAGAAAATAGATACCTCTACTCCCTCAATATTCCTACCTATATTAACAATCCCTTCATGATCTCCAGCCATTGCCTTAGTTTTTTTCATATCATCTAACGTAACATAAGTAAGAGCAATTCTATCTTTTGCATAAAATTTTATCCTAGAAGTAGCCAAAGTAGATAATTGAAACTGTGCTTTCGTTTTTACATCAAAAGTACGATAATAAATATCACTAATATCCACACCTAAATCTAACATCGAAGCAGCAAACTCAAAAGTTTCATCATCGACCGTATTATAACGAAATCCACCTGAATCCGTAATAATTCCAGCCATCAAACAACTACCAATTTCTTTAGTAAGAGTAATACCAAGTCGTTTAAAAATCTTAACTAAAGTCTTACAAGTAGCAGGACTGTTACCCTCTACATAATTCAATTTTGCAAAATAAGTATTACTAGCATGATGATCAATAGCAACTGTTACATTACTTCTGCCAAAAGAATTTTTAGGATCAAAAAGTCTTCCCTTAGTAGCACAATCTAACGCAATAGATACATCATAACAATCATCTACTTCTCTTTGAATATCCACTAAATGAGGCAAAAACCCAAAACATCTAGAAAACTCATCTGTAACAATAGATACTTCTTTTTTTAATTGAAGGAGCCCTAGATAAAAAGCAAGACTACTTCCAACAGCATCACCATCTGGAGATACATGCGTAAATATAGCAATTTTTTGTGCTTTATTAATAACCTCTATAATATTATCTAATTCAATTTCACTATTCATTTTCCTCAATACCCTCTATAATTTTTTCTATATTATTAGCGTATTCAATTGACTCATCATACACAAAAGTAATATTAGGCATCTTTCTAATATCTACCCTCTTAGATAATTCTCTCTCAATAAAATTACTAGCCTTATTCAATTGCTTCAAAATACTATTTCTCTCATTATCATCAAGAACAGTAACATAAACCTTCGCAAAAGATAAATCATTCGTAATCGAACATGCAGTAACCGTTACAAAATGAATTCTCTCATCCTTAATCTCTAACTTTAAAATTTGGCTAATTTGTTCAACAAATGTATGTTCTAATCTTTCTATTTTAACACTCATATCATCATAATAGATAAAATACTTATCTATATCCTCCTTCTCTAAAAAATATTATACCACATAAACTTAGGTCTTACACAAATATTGATAATCCCCCCACGACTGTGAATCATTAGTAGTCCATAAATCTAATTTCAATATACCAGTACTTTTAGCACAAGCTCCACAAACATCTAACACAATTCCATCATACGTTTTTCCTTCTATTTGCAAAGTCAAAACATCATAATCTTTAAAGTTAAATGCAATCTTAGGATTAGCCCACTTAGTATTTCTCATTGCTGAAGCCAATACAAGATAAGTTTTCCCATTATAAGTATAAGTTTTAAAATTACCATTAGTTACTCCAACCTTACTTTGATTAATACCATTTCTCAAACTAGAATCATTAAAAGATGTTAATCGTATCTTTTGCTTAGTCTTACAAGACTTTGAACCACCAACTGCAGAATTCGAATCAGAAGAACCATTATCTGCAATAGAAGCCCTTCTACGATTAGCAAGTTCAGCAATAGCACTATACCTAGCATTCGCTAATTGATTAAGCAAAGATTGAGTTTCAGTATTTTTCTGTTTTAAAGCCTCCTCCTGTTGCTTTAAAAGTTCTTGAACAACCTCAACATTCTGATTTCCTACATACTTCCAACAAGACTCTGAATCCTTAGCATTTAGTCCAATAGCATTCATTACACTAAACAAAGTAGAAGGTAAAATTAAAATAACAATAGTATATATCGCTCGATTTAAAATAAATTTCCACGTTTTACTTCCATCATTCAAACTAATAACACCCTTAGAAAAATCAAGCATTAACATGACAATTAAACCAATAGGAACCACAACATACACAATATTAAGTAGTGCTCGTATAAAATATAAAATTCCAAGCATCGCTGTACAAGCTTCATCTACTTTTAAAAACATAAGCATAAAACCACCTACTAAACTTCATTATTTTTAAAAATTGATTTTCTATCTTTTTTCAAAAAAAACTTATAAATAAACATTCCAATTAGAATTATTCCCAAAACAATAAAAGACAAATAATTATTTTTAGGAGCCTTATATTTCTTAGAAATTTGAATATACAATTCATGATTTAAATTATTTTTACGATCAAAATTCCAAATATATTTATTTCCAACAACCTTATCAGCGTTATGATTAATTACTTGATAATCAGATTGAATTACTATACTTTCCTTATCATTAACCAAGCATTTAAAAGCACCAGCTCCTTGAATAACATAATAATTACTGTTACTATCATAAATAAAATTATCGAAACAATTATTAAAAATATATGAATGTTCAAAACTATCTCCTTGATATAAAAAAGAAAGAGAAATATCATCGTTTTTAACTTTTCTAACATAAGCCCCGTCAATATTATAACCAGGAATCAAAGTATCATTTCTTAATTTATCGATGACCACTTTTCCTATTTCTTCATCGTTAGTATACTGCATATTAGAAATTTGAAATAACTGATTAATAAAAATTGCCTTTTCATAATCATCAGACTTTAACGTAAAATAAACTTTATCTTCAATAGCATCATTGCTAACATTCAATTCATAGTCAGCATGACAACCTGAAATTAATAAACACATAAAACATAACATTATTATTCTTTTTATTCTCATCTCTATCATTCCCAACGACAATATTATATCATGCAAAATACTCTATTCGCAATAAAAAAATGATAAAAAAGCAAGTAACAAAACTTAATAAAAAAGTTAGGCTTTATTTCCTAACTTTCTTATTTTACTTCATTAACTATTTTATTTAATATAGAATTTTATTGTTTACCCTGTTTATTTTTTTCATTTTCAGCATATTCAAATTCAATTTTGATGTCTATTATTGCTTTTAAGGATTGATAATACTCTTTACTCTGTTCTTCATCAAATTCATATATACTTTTGCTCAATATACTATACAATTTTTTAACTATAAAAGTGCTCAGTTTTTGTTAAATGGAGATGATATGGCTAAAATCATTTGAGCAAGTTAATTGATACTTTATATACCATTTCCCATATTCATCCAAAAATATTTTTGGATAAGGGGGACATCCCCAAATATATCCATCTTTTATATCAATTCGACCTCTAGGGGCATTTGAAAAATTTTTGGTAACAAACATATATGATGTAGTGTGATTTATCTCATCAAAAAAGCCTAAAATTTTTTTCAATATCAAAAAGAATTTCTTTATTATACATTTATTACATAATGTCACAATTTTATTGTTTTTAATACCAGTATAATTATGCAGTACCTTCATCATAATTATACTTATCTTCATCTAAAGTAAATAATTTAAACTATTTTTTAGAATATAATGATTCATTATTAAAAACATCTTGAGTATTCATATCTTACCTCCTCACATTATAAAATTTGTTGTTTTTATTTAATTCATATATATCATTTTATTTCATAATTTAACACTTTATATGACACATTTTATCAAAATGGTACCTAAATGCTACCTAGCTCTTTTCATGGAATTCAGCTGAACTCTTAAATTTCTTATTTTATCACACTTTTTCAAAAAAAAATGAGAGTTTTTGCTCTCTTCAGGGGGAAAAAGAATACCCTATTTTTTTATCATATTTTTCATTATTATTGATTTATGGCTTGCTAAATATCTCGTAAATAGCCCTATTTTACCTATCTTGCTCTATGTAGTTGTTCCCCATTTGTTCCCAAAATAATTATTTCCAAATATAATTAAACATTTTTATCATTTGCTCTTTATCTTCTTGAAATCTTTTTTCATCAATACCTTTTAATATATTCTCTACTTCATTTATAAATGGTTCAATACTTTTATCAACCGATTTTTCATTAAACCATTTAACTAATGTCTTTATCATTTTTTCTGCTTTATAGTTCTCACCCATATTAATCTGTGGATTCATTATCATATACATAGAATCATTTTTCTTAAAAAATCCATGATATTCTGATAATGAATCTTTAATCTTTGAAGATAATTCCGTAAGTTTATTAAAGAATGCAAGGGTATTGATATGATGTAAAAACTCTTTATTTCTAACAGTATAATATGTAATATATAATTCAAAATATAAACCATACACAGCATTAATAATACGTCTTTTAGCCATAAAGTATTGACATATTGCTGTTACTAAACCAACAATAACACCACATTCTAAATTTGTAATTATATTAATACATAATTCACCATCTAAACTTAATAGTTTTAAAAGAAAAACAAAAGGAATTAATACTATCCCCATTATTGCCAAAATTATTATAATGACTCTTGATTCCTTCATATAAAAACCTCCTGATCAGTTAATATTATATTATACAGCAAATCAATAATTAAATGAACTTTTAAAAATAAATTTTTTAAAAAAGTTTTGATTTTTTTGTGAATACATGTTGACCCTTTCGTTTTTTTAAGGTATAATAGATTATAGTGAGAAAGGAGGAAAAAATGAAGACAAACATTATATACCAAAAATCAAGTGAATCTATGAAAGAAATCAATGATGAATCTGTTAATATGATTGTCACATCTCCTCCCTATAATATTAACATTAATTATGGTAATAAAACTAATAAGGGTAAAATTACAGCAAGTAAAGGAATTAAATACAAAGACAACTTAGAAGAAGAAGAATATCGTAAAATGTTAAGGCAAGTTTTCTCAGAATGTAAACGTGTATTAAAAAAAGATGGTTCAATTTTTATAAACATTAAAAATAGATATAATAACGGAATAATTATTCCACCATTTTGGATTCAAGACTTTTTTGAGGATATGTATTTAAAAAATATTATAATATGGAATTTTGATTGGGGCGGTTCTACCAATAAAAGATTTGCCCCTAGATATGAATATGTTTTTTGGTTTACAAAAAATAAAGAGAACTATAAATTTAATTTGGATGCAGTTAAAATACCTGCTTTAAACTACAGACCAGACAGGTATAAAAGTCAATTAAAAAATCCTAGCGATGTATGGAAAATATCTATGGTATCTGGCAATTTTGAAGAAAGAACTGAACATCCAGCTCAATATCCAGAAAGGTTAATTGAAAGAATAATAGGATGTTCGACAGTTCAAAATGATATTGTCTTAGATCCATTTATGGGTTCAGGAACAACTGCAGCTGTTGCAAAAAAATTAAATAGAAATTATATTGGATATGAAATTGTACCAGAATATATTGAAATATCAGAAAACAGATTAAAAAAAATACAGAAAGGAGAGTTATTAGATGAACGAGAATATTAGAATTGAGTTCGGTGATTGCAGGGAATTATTAAAAACTATTCCCGATAATTCAGTCACATTAGTAGTTACTTCTCCTCCATATAATATTGGAAAAAAGTATGGCAAATATAGCGATAAAATATCATTAGAAGAATGGAAAGAATTAATTAATGATGTTACCAAGGAAATCTATAGAATATTAAAACCAAACGGAAGTTTTTTCTTAAATTTATCTCCTATACCATTAGGAAACGATAAAGAGATTCTACCTTTACCTTACATAGGCTATGATATTATGAAAGAAAATAATTTCAAAATTAGAAATATAATAACATGGACTTTTAATAATATGCAAAACTGTACGAATAGATTATCTGGTCGATATGAAAATATTGTGTGGGGTGTAAAAGATTTAAATAATTATATTTTTAATTTAGACGAAGTACGAATACCATATATTACCAAAAATGATAAAAGATTAGTTGGTGGTATTGGTAGAAATCCAACTGACGTATGGTACTTTGACAGAGTAAATAATATGACTAAGAAAAAATTAGATCTTACTCATCCTACAATTTATCCACTACCTATGATTGTTAGAATATTAAAAATGAGTAGCAATATTGGAGATACAATATTAGATCCTTTTGCTGGAAGTGGAACTTCGCTGGTAGCTGCAAAGATTCTAAATAGAAAAGCAATAGGCTTTGAATTAGATACTAAATACAAAAATGAATGTGAAAGAAGACTAGCTACTGAAGGAAATATTCCTGCATCTGTATTTGACGAATATAAAAGTGATGAGGAAAAAAAGCAAGCATTTCTAAATGCTATATCAAATCTAAAAATAGACAAATAAAAGGCAGAAACACTGCCTTTTTATAATTGTTCAAAAATAATAACTAACCCTAAATTCAAATCATTTGGATAATCTTTGCAAAAATCTTGAATTGAAGAATAATTAGATATTACTTCGCAAAGTTTTCTATGTTGTCTAACTGCATGAAGTCCCATTAATTGTCTACTAAAATAGTTTGCTTCACTATCAGTATCTTTAATTGAATATAATTTTTTTATCCTATTAACACTATTGGCTTCTTCACAAACATCACAACCACACAAATCCATTTTATCATCAACAAGATTTATATCAATATATTGACATGGTTCTTTTCTAAGTGTATTGTTTGAATTTATTCCACCTACAAAATATTTACTAAACTTTGCATCTGCTGGAGAAGTAGTAGAAAAAACATATTTAGTAGATTTGGCATTACCATCTCCCACTCTTCTAACAGGAGAAGCAGCATCAAAAGAAGTGGCACCACTAAAATAATTAGTTGCAATATTAGGATATCCTCCACAACCTAATGCGTGAATAGGTCTGTTATCAGCTATTAATTCACGTACAATTTTTGCAGCCCTAGCAGGACCAACAGTAGATATATAATCTTTTTTTCCTGTTTCATTAAAATCTATATCCTTATACCAACTTTTATCGAGTTTCTTATAACTTGCGATACCACCTAATGCAAATCCCCAAAATTTGTAACTATGCTTTTTTTCCAAAGACAAAACGAACTCAGTACATTTTTTATAATCTTCCTGCAAATCACCATGAATAGTTGCCAACACATTTGGATAATAATCCGGATTTTCTTTTAAATATTTTATTGTTTCCTCTAACAATATATTATTAACTTCATCAGCATTCATAGAATTAAAGAATTTCTTTAGTTCAACATCGGAACCTTCGCCGTCTTTTTCAGTATATTTTCCACCTAAATCAAAAGATACAACAATATCAATCTTTAAATTATTAGCAAAGTTATAATATTCTTTCATTTGAATAATTAATTCATCAATAAATTTATCAAATTTGTAGTTTACTTTTTTTGCTACATATTTAACAATGTTAAATGCACCTGAATCGAGTAGAAATACTTTAGAATTAAAATCGTATTTTTTAGGCTTATATCCGTTATATATCTCACCTTTTTTTATCAACATGTTTCTAATATCATTATACACATCACCAATTTTACTATAACCGGATAGATCATCAAATGCGTGACTTTGAAAAGAATGTGGAATATTATTATTTATATAATAGTAATTTATTAATGCTGGTGTATCTCCTGTTAGTTCAGCATAAACTATTTCTCTATCCTTATCCCCATTACCTCCACCATAATTATATACTTGAAAAAAAGATGGAATTGGTAATTTTTTCCCATGAACATCATAATTCATTTTTATCACTCCTAATTCATATTAACGCCATTTTTTTGCATATCCTTTATGATAGAAACCAACTCTTCTAATGTACCCATTTCTAAAAATTTAGAATATATTTTTTCTTTATATACAGATTGAGGATTTTTTTCTAAATCTCCCTCTCTCTCCTGCCTTTCAAATACTTTCTCATTTATAAGCGTTTCCTTAACCTGTTCACTTGTTTCAAAGAATATTCCTTTTACACATGGATAATCTATCCAATGAATATAAAAAACAGGTCTCTCGATATCAGATTCAATAATTTCAAGTTGTCTTTCAATTTTTGCTTTGTCAAGTGTAGCACTACCCTCATAGCAATATCTATTAATCTTTTGAATTGCAGAAATAAAAGGAGCACAATGATACTTAACTTCAAAATAAGCCAATATTCCTTTATCTTTTCCCAAAATCATACAATCAGGATATTTCTTATTACTTTTATCTCCATGAGTTGCTTTGATCTTTAAATGATCAGTAAAATAATCTATTAAAATATTTTCAAAAAATTGGCCCATTATGACATCATACTTAACATGACTTTTATTTCTTGGATTCATAAAATATGCACCGCATTTTTTACACATATCCTTTAATTGTGGAATCTCTTCTTTTAATTCCTTAACTTTTTTAGGATCTTCTATATTGTTTTCTTTGTACATCTTATCGAAACATTCATCATTAAAATCATCATAAGTTAACTGGTTTTCAAATGTAGGTACATTCTTAAAAAAGTCATCTATTCTATCCCTATATATATCTAATATTTCATTATACATACTACCACTCCACCACAAAATAAGTTTCTTATAATAAAATTATAGCATATATTTATGCAATTTTTGATTTTTCGATATAAATTTGTTGCAAAAAATCAATTTTAGAGTGATTAATAAAAGGATTGGAGGATAGATATGATTAGAAAATGTACTGATGAAGATATAAGTGATGAAGAATGTGAAAAGGTTATTGATCCTTTTTATGAAAACTATGATAATTATCTGGAAGAATATGTTGTACCAGAAGTAATAGCATTTTATATTGCTAGTTCATTTTATAGAAATGCTATGTGGGAAGCAACTTTCAAACAACATTTTAATTCTGCTTTTGATACGTTTAATCTGACATGTAAAAATTATAAAAAAGTGAAAACTGAAGTAATTAAACTACTCAGACTAAAATATTCTTTAGAAATAATTAATGAGAATCCTTTGGACTTCAAAATAATTGAGTATTAGTGATTGCTAATCTCTTTTTTATTGTAGTAGTAATAATACTATAAAAATATATATTCTTTCCTTATCCTTATCTTAGGAGGTCATTGATTATTATTTGATTTCAAATTGATTATATTTTGATTTTTATTTGATTTATTTTTGATTTGGTTTTGTTTTATAAATGATTTGTTTTCCAAAAAACTCACGGAAAATTTATGTTTGTGTGTATTTAGGTGGCAAGTCGGTCTGTAAATTTACTTAAACAAAAAGAGCTATCCCTCGGGGGGATGCCTAAAATGGAAAGTCAATGTTGTTGTAATATACTTCATATTCGTCATTCCAACATTCACCCTTAAACCAATTAGAACCGTTTTTTATTATAATATCAGGAATGTCCTCGCTCTTTAAATATTCTATATAATTATCCAATCCTTGATTTATGATATCAAATGTTTCTCCCTTTTTTATTGCTTCATTATAATAATATAGAGCTTCTTTTTTACCAACTCTTTTAGGATATTTTTTCCATAGCAATTCAAATTGATTTATTGTTTGAGGATCAATGCCAGAGGTATCAAAAGAATTATACTCTTCTTCTTTTTGTTGTTCTGAATTAAATTCTTCTTCTTTTTCCTCTTCTTCATTATTCTTTTTTCTTCTTATCTCATCTAAGGCAACCAATGGTAAACCATCTGGCAACCCACTATCATCATATAAATAATAAGTCTTATTGTTTAGATTAACTCCAATCATACTTTTTTCATTTTTGAAATAAGTTTCATGGTATCTATCATTTCTTAACTGATTATTGGCTAACCAATTTCGTATAGCTAAAACTCCTGAATCAAACATATAAATAAATCCATTATCTTCTAATGTCTTTATATCTTCTTCTGAGCATTCTGCAAATTTTGTTATCTTTCTTGGATTACCAACAAAGCCATCATCATCAGCTCTTACACCTAATTCATAATAAAGTAATCTTGCCATAGGTGGCAAATCAGTAAATTGATCTGAGTCAACTATATCAAGACTAAACATTCTTCTTCTAGCCATTTATTGTTTCACCATGCTTGTAATTAGGAATATTAAAATAATCAAGAACCATATCCATTGGAACTAATCCATTTTGCACTTTTGACTTTCCATCATAAAACTGATTACTTATTACATTTAATACTTCTCTTGCTTTATTTCTACCAATAGCACCAATATCCATTATGTCTTTAATATTAGCCCATTGATATTCTGCTATTTTTTCTATTTCTTCTTTTGTTAATATTTTTCTTCTTTTTCCCATAATAAAAATCCTTTCTATTGTATTTAATGTATTATTTATTTGTTTAAAGTTTCTCAGACTCTAATTCAATACTAATGCATTATCTTTTGCTGAATATTCAAATTTGCTAAATTTAGCATCATATAGTTTTAACATCTTATTTAGCATTTCCATGTTTGGAATTGTTTTTTTAGTTTCATAACTTCTTAATGTAACTCTACTTATTCCTAATGCTTCACTGGCTTTTTCTATTGTATATCCAGCATTTACTCTTAATGCTTTAAGTGTTATTTTCATTGTTTCACCTCCTCCTATCTTCTTCTCCATTATAGGATAAACATTTCCGTTTGTAAATACCTTTTTATCATTTTTATCATTTTTCTTTACTTTTATATTGACAAATTTATCATTTTATTTTATTATGATATTGGAGGTAGCAAACATGAATAAAGTAGAAATGAGAAAAGTCTTAGCTAATAATCTTGTAGCATTATTAGACTATAAAAAGATATCAAGAAAAAATATTGCTGATGATCTTAAACTATCTTATACAAAGGTATGTGATTGGACAAGAGCAAGAACCTATCCAAGTGAAATTGAATTGGGAAAACTTGCTAATTATTTAGAAACTACTGTTGAACAATTAACTGATGGTGATTCACTAATTAATGACAATGGTTTTGAACCTGAGCAATCCTCAAAAAAAGCCAAGATATCAGTAATAGATATTGGCTCTGAAGATTGGATTATTCATCCTGTCGATTACGAATGGGTTTCTACTAAATACTTAGCACCAGAAACAGGATATTTAATGTTTGATGTTGTTGATGATTTAATGACACCTAAATATGATATCGGTGATACTGTATTAGTTGAATTTCTAAATAATAAATCAATTAAAGAAGATGGAGATTATTTAGTAAAATTAAAAGAATATGATTCTTGGTTATTCATTCATATTTATGTTAAAAAAGATGGCTACTTAGTTGCACCACTTAATAATAACAATTCAAAATCTATCTTGCCTAAATTTTATACAAAGAAAGAATTTACAGAAAGCGCTACACAACCTCATAAGGCTATAAGAGTTTCTAAAAATATATAAAAAAAAATCTCGTACTGGAATACGAGATCAATCAGAAATACCGTTTTGTTAGAGTCTGAGAAACTTTAAACAAATAAACATTATATAAATACAATGTAATGGGATTTCCTAAATTAATTATACCATTTTTATATAATATTACAAGTTTTTAACGGTATTTCCTTTGTAGACGTGAATTTTAATTTGGATTTCCGCTTTTAGGTTAAAAACTGAAATAAGTCT
>ENA-OPWR01000489-OPWR01000489.1-human-gut-metagenome-genome-assembly--contig:-NODE-489-length-35544-cov-2.678379_pt1 | contig 35544 bp, 29 predicted proteins | sample MGYA00241507_ERZ502006 | MGnify/ENA primary metagenome ERZ502006 (study PRJEB25962, sample SAMEA2043041) | human gut metagenome | biome: human gut; feature: human-associated habitat; material: faeces...
CTTTTTATCTGTAATGTCACACTATAGTGTGTTTACTCTGAATTTCCTTAAATCTCTTTTTTAACTTTTCAAATTCTTTAGAAATTACTCTAATAAATTTTGGCCTTTTAATCTCATAATAATACTCAAAGAAAAAATCATGCATATCTTCATCTAAATCCATAATATAATCTGCAAATAGTTTTATGTCGTCTTTTTCCGGATTATACGATACATGAACTCTTAATCTAGTAGTATCTATACATATTGGATGTACCTCTTCATTCTTGGGTAGAATATACTTTACTAAATCTTCATCTATTTTTTCGATAACTGAATCAGCTAAGAAAAATCTTTCAAATATTGGATAAACTCGATTAATCCAATCCTGCATGTTCTTTGCTGGAATATCCGATTCACAATATACGTTTTTTTCATCATTAAATACATTCTTTATCAATGTTATAAGTGATGTTTTACCACTATTATTAGCTCCTGCCAATACAGTGATTCCATCATCAAATGATATGTCTGCTTTTTTAAATTGCCTGTAATTAACAATACTCATTTCTACTAGTTTCATTAAATATATCCTCCCACTAGCCTTAAACTTAGAAGTAACCCTAACATACTCTGTTTTTTCTTCATACATCAACATAAAATAATTTTGATAAAAACTGTATTTTATTTCACTATAACCAACTTTGTCATGAATATCATACAACTACTTAGTCTCTTTACAAAAAAGTTTTTTATAATAGCTTATCTACCGATTAAATATTGTTGTTAATTATACTCCCTTCTCTCAACGAATCATAAATCTCTGAAGCAAACGTTCCAAGAACCTCTTTCTTCAAATCATTATTATTCAGTAACAAAGTAAAGAATTCCTTATTATGCTCCAATCCTTCAATCAACATATCATCAATTCGATCGAAATAAGAAAGTTCAAAGTCTTGCTCGCTGTTATTCTTAGCACTACTACGCAAATCACCTGACTTCATCATTAAATCACGTAACTGTAGCATCGACTTAACCGCAATATCTTTATCAAAGTTTGAGCCAGTTGCTTGGTTAATCTCTTCAATAATTGCAGACAATTTCTTTTTCTTATCTTCACCAAGTTCAATCTCATCAGCCATGGGCAGTTTAACCTCTGGATTAGATCGTTTAGTCCCTTTTGTATGACTTCCTGTCTGCTTTTGAGCAAAATTACTTGCTTTAATCTTACCTGCTAAGTCATAACCTTGCCCTGGTCGACTAATATTAACATATTTCAATAAACAAGAAATATAATTATACATTTTTTGTAACTCTACATCATCTAAACTAGAAACTTGCAATAAGAATTCATAACAGCGAACAAAGCGACGCAAAGTTACAATGACTTCTCGTTGAGTAACTTCATCTAATTCTTTGATTTTCTTTTCAGTCGCACCAAAGTAGAAATTCAATTTCTTTTTATCTCTACTTTCAATACGTGCTTTATGTAAGACTAAGTTTGCACCTTCTACACTCATTGGATCAATTACATAGAAACCTTCAATTTTTTCAACTATATTATAAACTAATTGCTTATTAACTGTGTCAGCTAACAAAGTTGTAGTGTAGTATGGCGCAAATGCTTTTTCAATATCTGCATAACTATTAGCAAAATCTAACACAAATGGCGTCTTTTCATATGGTGGGCAAATACGATTAAGGCGTGACAAAGTTTGTACGGCATTTACACCAGCAATCTTTTTCATCACATACATTGCCGTCAATTTTGGTTGATCAAAGCCAACTTGATACTTGTTAGCTACTAATAAGAAACGATAATCTTTCTTATTAAATTCACGTGCTGTTCTATCTTCGCTAATACCATTGATTGAAGCTTCTGTAAATTCATTTTCATCATCAAGATTTACTTTTCCAGAAAAAGCAACTAATAATCCCATATCAGTATAATGATGTTCTTCAATATACTTCTGGAAAGCTTGTTGATACTTCACAGCTGCTTTTCTAGATGCCATAATTACCATTGCTTTAGCCTTATTACCTAATTCAGACATAACATGCTGACGAAAATGTTCAATAATAATCTTAGTCCGTTGAGCAATGTTAGTGTCATCCAGGTCAATTTGTTGAGCTATTTGTCGCTTAGCTTCAGTTGTTTTCAATTCTGGATCATCATCAATTTTCTTATTTAATTCATAATATGTTTCATAAGTTGTGTAATTAGCTAAAACATCTAAAATAAAACCTTCTTCAATCGCTTGCTTCATACTATAAAGGTGGAAAGCACGATAATTACCACGTTTATCAGGACGACCAAATAAACGAAGTGTTGTTGGTTTGGGTGTTGCTGTAAAAGCAAACATGCTAACATTTTTTTGCTTACCTGAACTTTGAATTTCTTGGACTAATTGATCTTGAACATCTTGTTCATAGAAATCATTCGTAGAAGATAATGTACTTGTTACAGCCATCATATCCTTACCAGCAGTTGAAGAATGAGCTTCGTCAATAATGACTGCAAATTTTTTATCCTTTAATGCTACTTCAGTTTGATTACTTCCATCTTTAATCAGATCAACAACATATGGGAATTTCTGAATAGTAGTAACTACAATTTTTGTATTACTTTCTAATGCTAATTTCAAGTCAGCTGAAGTACATTTGTCATCCATAACTCTAATTAAACCAACTTTATGTTCTAGACCCATAATTGCTTTTTGTAGCTGCCTATCAACTACCACTCGATCAGTCATGATAATTACATTATCAAAAATAACTTTATCATCTTCATCATGCAAACTTGCTAAACGGTGAGCTAACCAAGCAATTGAATTAGTTTTACCTGAACCAGCTGAATGTTGAATTAGATAATTTTGACTAGTTTTGTTAACTTTTAAATCATCCAAAGTTTTACGAATTACATCTAGTTGATGATAGCGAGGGAAAATAATTCTTTCCTTAATTTTGGTTTTACCAGTAACTTGATCCTTATCTTCCTTCGATTCAATAAATATAAATTTGGTAATCAATTCAATTAAAGTATCTTTTTTAAGAATATCTTCCCACATATAAGAAACACTATATTTATCTTCAAAACTAGGATTACCAGCTCCAGCATTTACTCCTTCTCCTTTTCCCATGTTAAAAGGCAAGAAGAAAGTTTTTTCTTTATCTAGTTGTGTTGTCATATAAACTTCTTCAGTATCCATGGCAAAATTAACTAAGCAGCCAGCTTTAAAACGGAAAAGGCGATCTTTAGGATTACGTCTTGTCCGATATTGGAGAATTGCATTCTCGTAATTTTGTCCTTGACTGTTACTCTTGAGCTCAAAACTGATAATCGCAAAGCCATTAACGAAGATCACTAAATCAACACGTTCTTTATTAGCCTCATCAGGATAAACTTCCTCCATCACAGAAAAAATATTTTCATTATATAACCTAGATAGTTCCGGATTAAAGCTAGTTGCAGGTTTACCATATAAAAGCGTTAGATGTTTATTATTGATATCAACACCATGTTTCAAAACACTTAATAAACTTCCCTTTTTACTGACCACAAAGTTATTAATTGTATTAATAATGGTTTCTTCTAAATCATCACCAAAAATTTTTGATAATTCTTCTAAAATATCAGGTTGAGTATCTTTTAAAAACTCTAACAGTAATTCTCGATCTAGAGCATAATTCTTATCAAAATTGCGATGACTTCGTTCAACATAACCATTCTCATTAACTAAATGATCAATAATTTCTCGTTGGTATTCATATCTTTCATCAATTTGGCCGCGCATTTTAATTCGCCTCTTTTACTTGTTTTTTACCTGTTACGTATTCAAAAATAAGAGAGTTCTTGTATTCTGTTAGTTGATTGATTTGTTGTTGCTTAGACTTAATAATCTTTTGAATTTTAGCAACTTTTTGGTCGAGATAATCGGCTATTTGTCTCTGTTCTGTTTGTTCAGGAATAGGTACTCTCAATTTGGAAAACTCACTATAATTTAATCCTTGCCGTACACCGTTACCCATATTATAAAAGACTTTTTGAATATCATATGAATGTAATAGATAGTGATAATATCGAGAATTAGTTTTACTTTCAGGAGCTAAATCAATATAGGCAGACGTTATTATTCCATGTTCATTAGATAGTCCAGTTCTTAGACTTCTTGTATCATTTTGAAGATCAGTAGGTCTAATAATAATATCACCGGGCTCTATAATGTTGTAAGTAGTAAAACTTTCAGGCAATAACCCACCTTTAGATTCTATATTCTTGCGAACTATACGACCATAACTAAGAGATAAAAGATTTTTTTCGTTTCCAGTGTGATTTTTATTCTTGCGCTCCGAAAAATATTTATATAACGGAGCTATTTCCCACGTCTCAGGAATCTCACCAATCCACTCAATTCCACTATCTTTCATCTGTACGTTTGGATCTAATCCTTTAGTTACCGCTTGGGTAATAACACTGCTTTGATATTGCTTAAGAGTATCAATTTCAATATTAATTTTGTCGATCAGTTCGTCAATTTCAGTAGTCTTTCGATCGAGAAAATTAGCAATTTGTTGTTGTTCTAACTTTGGTGGAACAATAGCTTTGATATTATCAAATTGAGCAGTATTAATCGTATTTCTTAAGCTTTTAGTCAAATGAACTAATACCTTGTTATTATCAATCATTAGATAGTAGTAGTAATAATATTTCACGCTATTATTATCATTAACTTCATACTGTGAATATGCTGGACTAGTAATACCATCAGTTTGTATATATCCTACACATCTTGGAGTAACATCAATATCAAAAAGACAAAGTAATAAATTGCCTCTTTTTACTGCTTGATACCCATCAAAAGTAGCTGGCATCTTTCCACCACCATCTAGTTTTCTTTCATGAACCCCTGACATTGACAATGATAATATGGGTTCGCCGGTATATTTAGAAATTATCTGTTTGATTTTTGTCATCACAAATTTATTTGATGCCACTTCCCACGTCTCAGGAATCTCACCAATCCATTCGATCCCACTATCTTTCATCTTCAATATATATCCACCTCCCTACTTAAATAACTCCTGCATCCCTGCATTAATTTCACTCTCTAAACTCTTAATTTCATCAGCTAACTTCTCAACTGACTCTGGCTTTTGATATTGGTAGAAATAACGGGTAAATGGAATTTCTGCCCCTGTCTTAATAACCGGTTTCTTCTTTCCTAAATCTTCATTAAAGAATGCTTTAGCATCAGGTACAAACGGTAATACTTCCTTGGCCATGTAATCATCAATTGAAGTATTGACATTAACAATCTCTGTATCTTCTGTATCCTTGTCGTAAAGAATATTTCCTTTCTTATCTGTTTGAATTTCAGCTGTTTTATCCATTTTAGATAAACTATCAATTACCTTTTTAATCATCTTTTTATCAACGATTTCACTTAATAGTTCTGTAATCACCGGTTCAAACTCACCCAAAGATTTATAAACTTTTTCTGACTTATTAGCCTCCAAAGTTGCTAGTAATTGGTCGTAAGCTTGCTTGTTCTTTTGTAATTTAGCAAGTTGCTTTTGTTCCTTAGCTGATAACTTTTCTTCACTATTGTTTAATTTATCAAATTTTACTTGATCAAAGAAACTACTTAAACTAGCAATCATTGTTTCAATCCGTTCATCATTAATAGCATAACTTCGCTGCAACGGTTGCATAACTGAGTACTCACGATAGATAAACTCTGAATTATCATGAATTTGGGAAAGCTCATTTTCCTGATAGTCAGTATATAATTTTGTAATCTTTTCTCGATTAGCTAGTGAAAATTCACGTTTTTTATTACCAAGTGGTTTACGTAAGGTTTCATAGATATTAGTAGCATCTATAAATTGTACTTTTCCTTTGCGCTTTTGTGACTTATCTTTGGTTAAAATCCAAATGTAGGTTGCTAAACTCGTGTTATAAAAAAGATCAGTTGGTAAAGCAACAATTGCATCTAAATAATCATTCTCTAATAACCATCTACGAACTTGTGATTCACCTGATGAAGTTCCACCAGTAAAGAGTGGTGATCCATTCTCAATAATTGCAGCTCGGCCATTCTTTTCAAGCTTATTTAAAGCAGCTTGAACAAATAGAAGTTGGGCATCATTAGACTTAGGTAATCCAGCACCCCAACGACTTTTCTCGCCTTTAAGATACTCTTCTTTTACTGCTTCTTCTTGACCTTGTTTAGCATCTTTGCCACCCCATGGAGTTCCAAATGGCGGATTTTCTAAGACATAACGCATTTTTTGATTAGGAAAACAATCAACTTGAAGTGTATCAGCATGCCTGAAGTTATCAATATTTTGATTTTTAATTAACATTTCAGCCAAACCAACCGCATAAGATTGTCCCATTAATTCTTGACCAAATAAATGAACATTAGCAGTTGGATTGATATTCTTAAGATAACTATATGCTGTTGAAAGCATTCCGCCAGTTCCACAAGCTTGATCTAAAACTGTAATTACCTTATTTTCCTCTGTAATATCATCGCTACCTTCTGCAAGTAATAATGAGACACATAGCCGAATAATGTCACGACCGGTATAGAATTGCCCTGCTTCCACATTTTGATAAAAACGCGCAATTAAGTTTTCAAAGATGTATCCCATCTTAATGCTATCGAATTTTTCTACACTAAGATCTAATTCTGAAAAAGCTTTAACAACTGAATATAGACATCCCCCTTTGTCCATCTTGTTGATATGATTTTCAATATCTAAATTTTGTAAGATTTCTTGAACATCTGCCGAAAATCCATTTAAGTATGCTTTAAAGTTAGCGGCAATATTATCTGGATCATTACATAGCTCTGCTAAATCAAATTTACTAGTGTTATAGAATTGGTAACCGCTAATTTTGTACATTGCTCTTGCTGGATAAGTTGGCATTGCCTCAAATTGCGCTATAACCTTATCTTTAGTTGGTTGCAAAACACTTTCAAATCGCCGAATAATTGTCATTGGGATAATAACATCACCATATTTGTCAGGTAGATATGTCCCTCTTAATTTTTTAGCAATGCCCCAAATAAAGTTTGCTTCACTTGTAATATCTATTGGTTGCTCATCCCATGTTGCTATTGTCTTTTCCACATTACTCTTCTCCATTCTTTTATATCTATCTTAATTTTTTATTTACTCTAAATAGAATTTATTGTTTAATTTTTATCTTTATGTAAAAATTATTAACCTTTCCAATTAATATGTCAACCAAAATTAAATCTCACTAAATATTTTATAGATATAGAGATTAGTCAAAATGTATCTAAAGAGATACTTAGAAAACCATATCGTTCAAAGCATCAAAAAAGTGCGTCCTTCTTTAACAATTGTCAAAGAAAAACACACTTTCTAAACTTAATTTACTTTCAAAGATGAATACCACAAATAAACTTTTTCTAATCAACTTTGTTTAATTCATCTGTTGCCTGATCTTCAATAATAAAGTTATTGTTATTCAACTCTTCTAAGCGACTCTTAATTTGTTCAAGTATACACAGTAGCTTCTTTTTATTTTTAGCTAGTGTTTCTTCATTGAAATAACAACCTTTGCCATGTGAATCAAATTCATAGCACTCATCATAAAGATCCATGCATTGTCTATTCCACAATTCTAAATCTGGATCAATGTCAACTACTTCGATTCCTGTTATTAATTTTCCCGTAAACGGATCAGAATACCAGATAGGACCATGACCAAATTCGAACATCAATTTAATTTTCTGCATATTAATTTACCCCAAATATAGACTAATTTATACTAAAATAATCAGTCTAAATATTCTAGTTTAAATTCTATCAATTAATCCTCATCAAAATAAAAATTTTTTAATCGATAAGTTGTAACTGGTTCTACATAATAGTGGTACTTTGCCACTAAATCACAGATTTGATCTCCATTAATGAGTGTAATTACCCTAGTTCCTTCTCTAGCGGTTTTCATAGCCTCACGCGTAAAATCTGATGTTGTAATAAAAATACCATACTCAGCATTATGTTTATCCATCGCTCCACGAAATTTATCAATCTCTGGTGCAGAAACTTTTCCATCCCATCGCTTAGCTTGTAAAGCAACACGAGTTGTACGAAAATCATCAGATGTAATGTAGCCAAATCCATCTAAGCCACCATCTCCTACATATCTAACACCTATATTATCATCTAGGTCAACTCCCATATGAATAAGTAGCCCTCGACTAAAAAACTCAAATTTTTTAGGTGACATTTTTGCTAAAGCATCTAACAATTCTGTACGCCAAGTCTCATCATTATCTTCATTGGGATTAATCTCATCATTTAATGGTCCATCTACAATAGATCTAACATCATGAATTGGATCGAACTTTTCAAAATCAACCATCCGCCCTTTTTCTGACAATTCAAGATTATGGTTATTCTCAGTAACGATATACCCTGCCGTGATCAAATGCTTCACAGCAAAATTAAACCTATAGGCAAACGGATGATACTCTTTTCCTGTCTTTTTTGACTTTCTGATTTTATCAACTTGTTCTTCTGAAATTACATCCGAGTGATCACGAATCTCTCGCCTAACTTCTTTGCGTGTCACTCGACCCCCAAGCTCTTTCATTGCCTTTAAGACTTCAGTCATGATTAAATTTTCAAATTCTATCATTTTATTCTTAGGCACTATCTCTCCCTCCCTCCTTTTTATGCTAATTATATTTGCTTATCTTACACATGCTCCAACACAGTAACACTCTCAACATGCGTTGTTTGTGGGAATTGATCAACTGGTTGAATAGGCTTTATAACTTGGTATCCTAGTTCCATGAATTCTTGAATATCACGTACTAGAGTTGCTGGGTTACAACTTACATAAACAACTTTCTTAGGTTCCATCGCCACTGCGCTTTGAATCAAACTAGAAGTTAGTCCTTTTCTTGGGGGATCAACCATTATTACATCTGGCTTAATTCCTTGCTTTTGCCATCTTTCCATCCATACTTCAGCTTCCCCAACTTCAAAGTCCAAGTTATCTAAATCATTTAGACTAGCATTATGCTTAGCATCTTCAATAGCTTCAGGGACAATTTCTACACCGTATACCTTTTTAGCAAATTTAGCCATATTTAATGATATTGTTCCAATTCCACAATATGCATCAATAACCGTTTCTTTTCCTGTTAATTCTGCGTTTTCAATCGCTAATTGATACAATTTTTCAGTTTGTTGTGGGTTAACTTGGTAGAAAGATTGTGCTGAAATATCAAATTTCAAACCATTCAAAGTATCTTGAATTGTATCTTTACCAGCTAATTTTATAGTTTTCTTTCCTAAAATAACATTTGTCTTATCTGGATTTACATTCAATATCACGCTCTTTACATCTGGACATTGTTGCTGAATTAAGAATGCAATTTGATCAAGATTTGGAATTTTTCTTACTCGACTAACTAGAACTACCATCGCTTCATGAGAATAATATCCTCTTCTTACTAAAATGTGACGTATCATTCCAGTATGTTTTTCTTCGTTATAAGCAGTAATCTTGCTCATACGTAAAATATCTCTTACTTTTAGCAGAATTTCGTCTATTCTTTTATCTTGAATAAGGAAATGTTCCATCGCCACAAAGTCATGACTATTACGCTTGAAAAATCCTATCTCTAACTTACCATTAACTTCTCTTACTGGAACTTGAGCCTTATTTCTATAGTAGTAAGGTGTATCCATTCCTAACGTATCTGCCACTTCTAAGTTATCTAAATGCACTTTCTGTAGTAAATCAGTTACTAACTTACGTTTAAACTTCAATTGTGCAGGATAACTTAGGTTTTGTAGTGGAGCAATTCCTGTTTGAAGATATATTTTATCTTCATTTTCTACTCTATCCGGACTCTTTTCAATAAAATCTATTACTTTAGCAAATCCATAATTCTTAGTAACTTTAACCACATGTGCCTTAATTTTTTCTTGAGGTAATGCACCTTCGATAAATAAAGGATAACCATCTACCTTAGCTACACCCATTCCTTGATAAGTTAAGTCTTCAATTGTTAAAATTAAATCTTCATTTTTACTAACAGGTAATTTTTTCTTCATTATCGTCCTTTCCCTAAAAAAAGAGGGCAAAAAGAATTAACTCTTCTGCCCTCTTCTTTAGACTTTATTGGCTTATTAGTTTACTCTTCTTTTTCACCAATTATTCCATCGCCATTTAAATCTTTTTTAGTTACTTCTTCGATATCTTTAACTAATTGCTTAGTATCTTCACTAGCAGTGATTGCACCCTTTGGAATTTCATCAGTATTAGCAAAAAATTCAATATGTTGCTTCAAAGCTGTAAATTTCATTGGTGCATCGCCACCATATTCACCGTCGATATTAATCATAATTCTAGTATCAACTGGCTTAGCAACTAATTTCTTTGTCTTTATATATAAAACACGCTTATCATTAACATGCTTACCACCATTTAAGACCATTGTTATCAAGTGGAGCATTTCAACAAGATTACTTGTCTTTACTACGATAACTGTGAATTTACCATCATCTAGTGAAGCATCAGGTACAATCTGTTCAAAACCACCGATTGAGTTGGTCAATGCTACTAAAAACATTGAAGCTTCACCATCAAATACCCCATCATCATATTCAAGATGCATAGGTACATTCTTCATTTGTGGTAATAATTCTGCGCCTTTTGCTAAGTATGCTAAATATCCAAATAAGGATTTAAGCTCTGATGGAACACTATATGTTAATTCAGTTAGTAATCCACCACCAGCAATATTCACAAAATAATTATCATTTGCCATACCTATATCCATCTTAACAGTTTTACCAGCAGCAATTACTTTTGCAGCTTCAACTGGACTTTCTCTAGGTATTTTTAAAGCACGAGCGTAGTCATTAGTTGTACCAGCAGGAATAATTCCTAGCTGTGGACGTTTCTTTAGCCCTGCAATTCCGTTCACAACTTCATTTATCGTACCATCGCCACCAGCAGCAACAATCAAGCTAAATCCTGCTTTTGCTGCACGTTCAGCTTCATTTCTAGCAGAATTTTCTTCAGCTGTTGTGGCAAATGCACTTGTTTCATAACCAGCATTCTCAAGGATATCCAAAATTTCTACTAAATCACCTTTTAATGCTTCACGACCAGAAGTTGGATTATAAATAATGCGACATCTTTTTTGCATGCTTTTTTCCCCGCCTAAGAGTCTAAAACCTCTTATCTTTCCTTCAAACTAGCCATTAATAATTTGTTTACCATCTTAGGGTTAGCCATACCACGAGTCTTCTTCATAATTTGACCTACTAAGAAACCAATAGCACGATCCTTACCATTCTTAAAGTCTTCGATAGATTGTTCATTGTTATCTAAAACTTCATCAATGATAGGCTGTAACTTAGCTGGATCTGATAATTGAACCATACCTTTAGATTCAACCCAAGCTTTAGGTTCAGTATCATTTGTAATGATTTCTTTGAACACTTTCTTAGCAATCTTAGAAGAAATTGTTTCATCTTCAATCAATTTGATCATTGTTGCCAAATGTTCTGGAGTTAAAGCAGTATCACTTAATTCTACTTGCTTAGAATTCAAGTAAGCATTAACTTCACCCATTAACCAGTTAGCTGCTAATTTAGGATCGGCTCCTGCAGCTACAGTTGCGTCATAGAAATCTGACATTTCTTTAGTTTGAGTAAGAACACCTGCGTCATAAGCTGGAATACCCCAATCTTGTGTATATCTTTCACGACGCTTATCTGGCATTTCTGGAATAGATGCACGAACTTCTTCAATCCAATCATCACTAATATGAATTGGTGGTAGATCTGGTTCTGGGAAGTAACGGTAGTCGTTAGCTTCTTCCTTAGAACGCATCAAAATAGTTTCACCACTTGGTTCATCAAAACGGCGTGTTTCTTGTTCTACTTCTCCACCAGACATCAATAAACGTTCTTGACGCTTAACTTCATATTGAATACCTTTGCGTACATGTTCAAATGAGTTAAGGTTCTTCATTTCAGTACGAACACCTAACTTATCAGATCCGATTGGTGCAATTGAAACGTTAACGTCAGCACGCATAGAACCTTCTTCCATTTTCACGTCTGAAATACCTGTAAATTGGATAACTTGACGTAATTTTGTTAAGTATGCATAAGCTTCATCAGCACTAGAAATATCAGGTTCTGCAACAATTTCAATCAAAGGTGTACCTTGACGATTCAAGTCAACGTAAGAGTAACCATCTGGATTGTGTGTGTTTTTACCAGCGTCTTCTTCAACGTGCATTTCACGGATACCAATCTTTTTCTTGGTACCATCTTCAAGTTCAATTTCTAACCAACCATTAGTACCAATTGGTGTACGAGCTTGTGTAATTTGGTAAGCTTTAGGATTATCAGGATAGAAGTAATTCTTTCTGTCAAAACCAACATCTTGTGTGATATCACAATGAAGTGCTAATGCAGCACGCATTCCAAATTCTAAAGCACCCTTATTTATTTCAGGTAAAACACCTGGATAACCCCAATCAATAACATTGGTATTTGTATTTTGCTCAGCACCATATTGAACAGGAGAAGGCGAATATGCCTTAGAATTTGTTTGCATTTCAATATGGACTTCTAAACCTACAGTCGTCTCAAAATTCATTAGTTTTGACCTCCTAACGTTGGTATTGCTTTATGAAAATCAGTTGATTGTTCAAATGCATATCCTGCACGATACATTGTACTTTCTGCAAAACGTGGTGCAATTAGTTGTAAACCAATTGGCAATCCATTAGAGAATCCTGCAGGTAAGGACATACCTGGAAGTCCTGCTAAGTTAACTGGAATTGTCAAAATATCATTCATATACATTGTTACTGGATCATTGATTTCTTCACCAATTCCGTATGCAGTAGTTGGAGATGTTGGAGCTAAGATCAAGTCATAGTCTTTATAAACATTTTCAAAGTCTTGGCAAATCAAAGTTCTAACTTGTGCAGCCTTCTTGAAGAATGCATCATATGAGCCAGCAGAAAGAGAGAATGTTCCTAACATGATACGACGCTTAACTTCATCGCCAAATCCTTCAGAACGTGAACGTACATATACATCTTCCAAGTTCTTTACATCTTTAGCACGGAATCCATAACGAATACCATCATATCTTTGAAGGTTTGAAGATGCTTCAGATGAGGCAATAATGTAGTAAACTGGAACACCATATTTACTATGAGGTAGAGATACTTCATCTACTGTTGCACCTAAGCTTTCAAAAGTCTTTACAGCATCCTTAACTGCCTTAGCAACATCTTCGTCTACACCTTCACCAAAGTATTCTTTAGGAACAGCAATTCTCATGCCCTTAACACCATCTTCAATCCCTTTAGTAAAATCAGGAACTTCACGACTGGAGCTAGTAAAGTCATGAGCATCATGTCCACTAATTGCGTTTAACACTAAAGCATTATCTTTAACTGTACGTGTCAAAGGTCCAATTTGATCCAAACTAGATGCAAAAGCAATCAAACCATAACGAGATACACGACCATATGTTGGTTTTACCCCAACAATTCCGTTAAATGCAGCTGGTTGACGAATTGAACCACCAGTATCAGAACCTAAAGATGCTAGAACTTGACCAGATGCAACTGCTGCTGCAGAACCACCAGAAGAACCACCAGGAACTTTTGTAGTATCCCAGACATTCTTAGTAATTTTGAAAGCTGAATTTTCTGTAGAACTACCCATCGCAAATTCATCCATATTCAACTTACCAACTGTAATCATGCCAGCATCATTAAGCTTGTCCATTACAGTTGCGTTGTAAATTGGTTCAAAATTTTCTAACATTTTAGAAGCAGCTGTTGTTGTTAAATCTTTAGTTACGATATTATCTTTAATACCAATACCAATACCATCTAAAATAGAATCAGCTTTAACGCCTCGTTCATCAATTTTACGAGCTTTTTCTAATGCTCTTTCTTCATCTAATTTCAAGAAGGCTTCAATTTCTTTATCTACCTTTTTAATATTATCAAATGTTGACTTAGTTAATTCTTCAACACTATATTTCTTATTTACTAAATCATCGTGAATACTTGCTAAATCATTCTTAAAGTAATCCATTACTATTCCTCACTTTCGTCAATAATTGCTGGAACTTTAATATATCCATCTTGGCTTTGAGGAACATTTTTCATTAATAAATCACGATCTGTTCCTTTTACTGCAACGTCTTCACGTAAAGTATTTATTGCATCTGTTACGTGTGTTGTTACAGGAACATCTGTTGTATCTACTTCACTAAGTTGTTGAACCATGTTAATAATTTCATCCATTTGTCCAGTAAACTTAGCTAATTCTTCATCTTTAAAAGCAAGCTTTGCTAGCCCTGCAACGTGCTTTACTTCTTCAGATCCAATTGCCATTGTTCATCCCTCTTTCATCACTTATCTATTACTTTAATAATTTTATTACTACTTATAGTTTGTTAATAAGTTTCCTAATTGATATTCTAGCATAATCATTTAAAAATATAAAAGAGACTACTGCAAAAAATAGTCTCACTTTATATATTATTTAGTAACTTCCGAATACATGAGTATAATATCCGCCATTGCCACCTGTTGTTGAAACAAAACTTTGTGTTTCGCCGTCACTACCATTAATCTTAATATCTACTGGGATACCACTTGGTAAGTATGACTTGGCAGCTTGTGCTACATATTGAGTAAAGCTAGTTATCTCGGTTTCACTATAAAATTGAGTTGTAATTGTTATGTGTAAACCTTGCAAAGTCTTATCTTTATATTGACCTTGTCCCGTTACATTAGAAATATTAGGGAAGAAATTCTTAACTTCTTTTTGGAAATTATCAAATGATGTTGAATCATTGTCATTAGGAAGTTTGTTATCTTCAGTCGCTGGAAGAACGTAACTCTTAATGTTTGTTTCTGTCCAACTTCCGATATCTGTCCCACTCTTACTTACAGTATAGGAGTAGAAATAACCACCTACTAAACTATCATTAGGAGCTTGAGCAAACATCGCAATCACAATTGGTACATTGTTTCCGACTTTTTGACGAACTCGTGCAAGAACTTTCTTAGCAGCTATCTTACCTTCTTCAATTCTCTTTTCTTTAGAAATTGTTGTTGAATAAGTAGCACCATATTGTTCTTTTTGGTAGTAATCCTTTTGATTCATACCAATCCCAATTGTCATACCGGCTAATTCCAATTTACCATTATTTTGCTTCATGTAATCTTGTTCTTCTATTTGTTGAACATAAATTGGGTTTCGCTTATTTGCTTCTTTCTTACCATTGTCGCTAGGATTCAAACCTTCTGGATTAGAACTAGATTTTCTCCCTAACCAATCTTGAATAGTAGCCTTATTTAAATATTGTCCTTCTTGGAAAATGTAACTCTTAGTAGAGAAATGATCCTTAGAAATTGTTGTTAGACCTGCTTCAAAACTCTTCAAATTCAACAGATTATCTGAATTTTGAGAAATCCCTACCCCTCTAGACTTACTTGTCTTATATTCTCCATCTTCAATAATTCCTTGATAATCACTACTATTGTTTTCACCAGTTGTCTGATAACCACTTTTAGATGACTCTGTAGTTGCTGTTGTAGTATTAGAATTACCACCAAGTTTTCCACAAGAAGCCATTAAAGCAGCTGATAGACATAAACTGATAATTATACCAAACTTTTTCAAGATTCTTCCTCCATCTGCTGAATAAATTCTGCTTCATTCATTACTCTAACATTTAATTCTTGAGCTTTTGTCAATTTGCTACCAGCATCATGACCTGCAATAAGTATATCAGTTTTCTTAGACACACTTCCTGTAACTTTTGCACCATGTGCTTCAAGCCATGATTTAGCTTCGGATCTCTTCAAAGTATCCAAAGTGCCAGTTAGAACAACACGTAAACCATTGAAACTACTATCGGTGCTGCTTTCAAGCTGTTCTTCACGAGTTTTCCCTAAGAATTCCAAGTTTACTCCAGCTTGTCGCAATTCATCTAATAATTCCATCACGTGTTCATCTGCAAAATACATTTCAACACTATCACCTATAATTTTTCCTAATGAATCAATCGTTGAAATTTCATCACTTTTTGCTTTAGCTAAGTTATCCATTGACTTATAATTTTCAGCTAATATTCTAGCTACTTTAGCACCAACATGGCGGATTCCTAGTCCAAAAATTAAACGTTCAATAGAATTATTACGACTATTATCGATTGCTGTCAATAGGTTATTCGCAGATTTTTCCTTAAACTTATCTAAAGTTATCAACTGTTCAAAAGTTAAGCTATAAATTCCGGCAACATCTTTAATCATTTCACGGTTGTAAAGCTGTTCAATTATTCTAGGTCCTAATCCTCTAATATCCATCGCATTTCTTGAAGCAAAATGTGTTAAGCTTTCTTTTACCAAAGCTGGACATTGTGGATTGATACATCTTAGAGCTGCCTCATCATCTAAATGAACTAACTTAGCACCACATTCTGGACATTCTGTTGGAATTTGATACTCTACTGAATCTTCTGTTCTTTTAGCTAAAACTACTTCAGAAATTTCAGGAATAATATCTCCAGCTTTATGAAGTTTCACCGTATCGCCTATACGAATATCTTTTTCCCTTAAATAATCAGGGTTATGTAGCGAAGCTCTTGCCACAGTTGTTCCTGCTAACGTTACTGGTTCCATAACAGCAGTTGGGGTTACCACTCCAGTTCTTCCGACTGTCCACTCAATATCTAAAACTTTTGTTTCCTGTTCATCTGGTGGAAACTTATAAGCTATTGCCCATCTAGGAACTTTAACTGTGTTTCCAACTTGAGACTGAACTGCAAAGGATTCTGCTTTTAGAACTATTCCATCAATATCGTATGGAAGGTTTGCTCTTTGATCAGTAGCCTCATCAATATAAGCAAATATTTCTTCCTTTGTTTTAACTTGCTTAGATTCATTATTAACTTTGAACCCCCAGCTCTCTAATTTGTTTAAGGCTTCAGTTTGAGTTTTTATCCCCAACTTTTCAGGTTCCATTAAATAATAAATAAAAGTACTCAAGTTTCGACTAGCTGTTATTTTTGTATCTAATTGACGCAAAGATCCTGCTGCTGCATTACGTGGGTTAGCAAAAACAGCTTGTCCTTCTGCTTCACGTTTAGTATTCAATTCCACAAAAGATTTCTTAGGCATGTAGCATTCTCCACGAACTTCAATTGACACAGGTTCATTTAATTCCATAGGGATTGCCTTGATAGTTTTGAGATTTTCAGTAATATCTTCACCGATTACTCCATTACCACGAGTTGATCCTTTGATAAACTTACCATTCTCATAAGTTAAGGAAATAGCCAAACCATCAATCTTTAACTCACAACTATAATCCAACTTCTGCTCTACACTATTTTCTAAACGCTCTAAAAATTCTATTAATTCCTCTTTAGAAAATACATCGCCTAATGACAACATTGGAATATCATGACTTACTTTAGTAAAGCCACTTAGAACTTTACCACCTACTCTTTGACTAGGAGAGTCCGCAGTTACTAAATCAGGATTGGCCTGTTCGAGCTCTAATAAACGTTGATAATGTTTGTCATACACGCTATCTTCAACAGATGGAGTATCCAACACATAATATTCATTACTCCAGCGATTTAACTTATCACGAAGCTCTTTTAATTCCATCTCTATATCTTTTTGTGACATATGGGCACCACCTTCCTTATATCTTTGTAATTGGTGCGAATGCTGCTAGTAATCGTTTAATACCTTTGCCTTCAAAAGCAATATCTAGTTCTGTATCTTCGCCATCGCCTGAGACCTTAACAATTGTTCCTGTTCCCCAAGCTTTATGAGAAATCTTATCTCCTATATTCCAGCTTTGTTTGTCAGCACCAGTTTCTTTAGGGCGTTCAACAGTTCCTGCTGGCATACGATATTTAGGCTTCTTACTAAATGGCACTTCTCTAGATCTAGTTTTCTTGGATGTTAATGTTGTACTTGCTACCGTTTGATTATCTGATTGGATTAATTCTTCATCAATTTCTTCAATAAAACGAGAAGCGGGATTATTTTGACTCTTACCATACAACATACGAGAAATCGAGTTAGTTAAATAAAGTTCTTCTTCAGCACGAGTTATCCCTACATAGGCCAATCTACGTTCTTCTTCGAGTTCATTTTCGTCCATAACTGCTCTAGAAAGTGGGAAAATACCTTCTTCTAATCCCATCAAAAATACAACTGGGAATTCTAGCCCTTTTGCTGCATGTAATGTCATTAATGTGACTTCATCTGGTTCTTCTTCTACACTATCTTGATCTGAAACTAAAGCTAAATCAGCTAAGAAATCAACAAATGGATCACTTTCTTCATCTTCAGGTTCCCAATCTTGATCAAATTGCTTAGTAACCGTTAAAAATTCTTCCAAGTTCTCTAAACGATTACGGTTTTCTAAAGTATCTTCTCTTTGTAAGTTAGCTTTATAACCCGTTACATCTAGAATTCTTTCTGTAACTTCAGTAACATTATGTGCCTTTTGATATTCATGTAACTGTTCTATCATCTCAGCAAACTTTTCTAATTCATTACTTGCCTTGGCAGATACCCCTGCTAAAGCAGCACTCTTGGAAGCTTCTAACATTGACATACCATGAATTTGAGAGAATGTTCTTAATTTTCCAACAGTTACTGAGCCGATACTACGTTTTGGTTCATTTACTATTCTTTCAAAACTCATAGAATCAGCTGGATTAGTTACTAAACGTAAATAAGCTAAAGTGTCCATTATTTCCTTGCGATCATAGAATTTATGCGCTCCAACTAATTTATATGGTATATTGGTTTTCACGAAAGTTTCTTCGATTATACGTGACTGTGCATTAGTACGATATAAAATAGCAAAATCTCCATAATGACGTCCATTATTTCTAATTTGTTCTTGAATTTTTTTAACTACATAATAAGCTTCTTCATTAGCGTTATTTGCACGATAATAATGAATCTTGTCACCTTGCTTATTATCTGTCCATAAAGTCTTATCTTTACGATTTACGTTATTCTCAATCACATTATTAGCAGCTGCTAAAATATTTTTTGTAGAACGATAATTTTGTTCCAATTTAATTACTGTTGCATCTGGGTAATCTTCTTCAAAGTTCATGATATTTTCCATGTTTGCACCACGCCAACCATAAATACTTTGATCTGCATCACCTACAACACATAAATTGCGATATTTACGAGCTAACTTATTAACTAATTCATATTGAGCTTCGTTAGTATCTTGATATTCATCAACATGAATATAGTGGAATTTACGTTGATAAAATTCCAATGTTTCTGGCGATTCGTTAAATAATCTAATAGTTTGCATAATTAAATCATCAAAATCCATTGCTTGATTATTTGCAAGCTGATTTTGATATTCAAAATATGCTTTACTTACAATTTCTTCAAATGGTCCATTAGCTTGTTGGGCATAATCTTTAGGATCTAATAGATCATTTTTTGCATTTGAAATTACACTTAAGATTGCACGTGGATCATATTTTTTAGTATCAATATTTAAATCGTTAAGAACCTGCTTCATCAAAGTCCTTTGCTCACTTGTACTTGCAATTGTAAATGATCTATTAAAGCCTATTTTTTCTGCGTCTCTCCGTAAAATTCGTACACATAAAGCATGGAATGTAGATACCCATATATCTTCTGCACCTTCACCCATTAAATTATTTACACGTTCTCTCATTTCACGAGCTGCTTTGTTTGTAAAGGTGATAGCTAGTATGTTCCAAGGATTTACGCCTTTTTCTTCAATTAAGTATGCTACACGGTGAGTTAACACACGAGTCTTCCCACTACCAGCTCCTGCCATTATTAATAATGGTCCTTCTGTACATAAAACTGCTTCTGATTGTTTATCATTCATTCCTGACAAAAACATATTGTCGGTCACAGTACTCATCCTTTCAGAAAAATGTCAATTCTTATTATAACTAAAATCCAATTATTAATCATTAAAAAGAGCGATAACTTTATAATTATTTATCGCTCCATTAACCATTATTCTATTTTCGAGGTAAGTACATCCACTGTATCGCCCTCATCATCCGTATATGCAGATACAATAAATGTATGTGTTTCTCCATTAGATTTAAAAGTACCATGTAACATATATGTGTGTTCTGCAATTCTTTTTATATTGTAATCTGAATATCCCCATGGCCACTTTATATTTGCTAAATGTGTGCTGTTTTCAATATATTTTTGAGTTGCCACCACTAATCCAGTCTTAGTATCTTCGCTAATTTTCCCATTTAAATTTATACTTGAAGATGAACTCGTTGATGTGTCAGTATCAGTTTCATCATCATCGTCATCTACATCATTATTTGAAGTATCTTTATACGTTGAAATAACATCTATTCTTTTTTCGTTTTCCTTAGTTTTATCAGCAGATAAAACATGTATATATACTTGCTTGTTATCAGCGTATATTGGTAACTTAATTTCAAACTTACCACTTTTATCAGCGTGCACAACTTTCTCCATATATTCCTTATCATCAGGATATGTTTTTACTTTTGCCTGTGGATCAGTTATCCCTTTCAAAATAACAGTAGTACTATAATTAGAATCAACTGTTTTTAATTTTCCATTCTCATCTAATTCTGATAAATCCAATTTTGCTTTTATTCCTTTTTTATTATTTTTCTTTAGCTCCTTTTTAGCCTTTTTTGCCAAATAAATTTTATGTAATCGTTTCTCTTCTTTTATATATTCTTTTGATTTTTTTACGTTAACTTCTTTTTTTACTTTATTATTTTTTTCAACAACCAATGTCCACTTGCCCGGAGAATATATATCTACCGTTAACATTCCATGATCATCCGATTTAAGTGGTAGACCATCAAATTTACCATTATGATAAAAATTCACCTCTGTATCTGGATTTGTTTCCACGTATACACTTACTTTTTTCTTACCCAAAGTAACATTCTGGTCTTCAATATTTATAAAAGCATGTGTCTTCAGATTATAACTAGAATATCCCCACACTGTCATATTTAGTATGATCATTATTATTCCAGTAATAAGATAATTACTTTTTCTTTTTATAAATAAGGTACATAACAATATGATAATTGCATTTAATATAAATATCGGTCTTTTATAATACATTATACCAATTAATAATAACGGTATATAAAAAGCCATTCCCCAAATTCGATTAGAAACATTTTCTTCTATAAATTTTTCTATCCCATATATCAGGAAGCCTAACATTAGCGTTAAAACACCATCAAAAAATGCCAACCTTGCTCCTGTTATTGTAGCACGGATTATTAGTAATACACCAAAAATAATACTAGATAATAAATCCGCATTTAAGTTACTTTTTATAAACCTATCAGTGAACTTATTAGGATAAGTTATTTTAAAAATGCCTGCTATAAATAACATTATCCCCCATATAATTAGTGCATTTGAATCATAATTTACTTCTACCATTACATTAAACTCCCATGTCTTTTATACTATCTGTTACTTCCTATTTTCTATCCCAAATACCAGTCGACTCTATCTGTTGCTTTATTTCCATTTCACTTTCAGCTAATACTATAATATAGCCCTCTGGTTGTGGTCTCATTGATTCTGGATATCTAAAGAAAGTATAATACCAATTATTCTTTAGCACCCATTGTGTACGAATATCATCAATGTTTTCTTCTTCAATCATTACCATTCCTGCAGGTTGAACTAATTTAACATCAACCAATGGCATTTTTACTAAAGTTCTAAGGTGTTGTTCAAACATCGAAACATTAGTTGCTTTATCAAAGACATATCCAGAATTATGCAAAGCAGGCACAATTCTTTTCACATACAAAGAACCACTTTCAGTTAGATAGAAAGCTACTTCTAATGCACCTACATATTTTAAACCACTGACAATTTCACCAGCTAAACGTTTTACTTCCTCCTCTACATCAGGTTGGATATTAGCTGGTACAATTGCCTCATTAAGACGATTTTCTTTATATCTAGTTTCAATTACAGGAAAATATGCTAAATTTCCATCATAATCACGTGTCATTATAACTGATAGTTCTTTATTATAAGGTATCCATGATTCTAGAATATAAGTCCCCATATCAATAATGTCTGCACATTTGGCAATATCTGTTTGCTTACGAATTATTTGTTGACGTTTAGGACCAAATCCTTTTTGAATAGGTTTTAATACACAAGGATATCCAATTGAACTAACAGCTTGGTAAACGTCCTCTAAGCTAACAATTGTTGCATAAGGGGCAATATTTATATTCATTTGTTCAAAGAAAGCACGTTCCAACAATCTATCTTGTACAATTTCTAAAGTTTCAGAACCTTGCGGAACTTTAGTGAATTTTTGTAGATATGCAATAACTTCAGAAGATATATGTTCTGATTCATACATTACTAAATCACAACGCTCAGCAAAATCTTGTAACTTAGCTTTATCGCTAAAATCTCCTACAATCTTAACATCTGCATCAGCTAAAGTAGGACTTCCTTCATTAGTAGCGTAAACAATTACTTTAAATCCTAGTCTTTTAGCTGTTTGAGCCAATATAATTCCATTAGAACTGTCACCAATAATCCCCAGAGTATCACCTGGAAAAAGCACTTCATTTCCCATAAAAATTTCCTACTTTCGAACTAAATTTATCTTTTTTTATCTCAATTTTTATGTACATATTCATCTTATCATAACTTGAGGAAATAAGTATTTATTTTTGTTTATTTCTAAATATATTAAGTCAATTAATATCTAAAATAATACTTATTACCAATAATTCTAATCCCTTTGTTTCTAAAGTAAAGTAGCTTATATCTTTTAAAATAAAAAAACGTTATTCAACAAACTAATGTTAAATAACGTTAATTATCATAAATATCAGCAACTTGTTATGCCGGCTGCAGGATTCGAACCTGTGACCCTCGGTTTACGATACCGATGCTCTACCAACTGAGCTAAGCCGGCATAAGTTTATTAGGATGACCCGTACGGGATTTGAACCCATGTTACCGCCGTGAAAGGGCGGTGTCTTAACCACTTGACTAACGGGCCATGATGGGCCGGGGAAGGGAATTTCACCCTTTGGCGGGTAGGAGTAATAGCACCCCGCCACACTCAATGTCTGCCCCGGCATATATTGTGAAACGGCGGGGGTTATTCACCCTCGCCATTGTCACCTTTGTTCTGGTTGCCGGTCTGGAAGGCCCCGGCGTATTCCTGTGCTTGTTCCATTGCTTCATCCTTTTCCTTACGCAACCGGGCCAGCTCCACTTCAACATTCGTAACCCACGGGTGCTGTTCCACAATGGTTTCCGTGGACAGAATACCAACGGACTTGGAACAGTTTTCAATGGATTCCGTTTCATTGATTAGAATGTCACGGTTGAACACGATCTGAAGTTCAGCGCCTTCATAATCGCCCAAGCCCCTATTGCTGAAATCCTGATTGATGAACCACAACAGTTCTTCAAAGGCCGCTTGGAACTCGGTTTCCATGCCGTTTGCGTCAAGGTCAATGTCAGAATACATGGATTGAATGTTCATTTGATTGGGGTTGCCACTCAAACGATCATCCTTGGCATCGTAACCACGGGCATTTTCAATCAAGGACTTCTTCAGAAGTTCCAAAATGCCCTTGTAGTTCTCTGCATTGATTTCAACCTGAAGGGTTTCAACCCCGCCATCCTCACGAACCTTCACGGCTCCATAGGTGGAAAGGTTGTGGCGGAACTCACCAAGATTTTCACCATCATAGTTCTTCAGAACCAGAATGGTGTTCCGTGCGTCCTCTTGCATATTGTTTTCAAAGTCGGAAATCATGGTGTTGATTCCGTCCTGAAGGGTTTTCACACGGCGGATCAGGGGGATTTCCTGTTTGTTATACTTGAAGGGAACCAGCGGAATCCTTGTCCAGTTGAACCCCTTGGGTTCTTGGCCTTCTTCCTCAACCATGAAATAGTTTTCGTGTTCACCGGCTTCCACATCGGCAATCAGCATATCATTTTGATAGATATACCGGTAAATGCCATCGGCTTTGAAGATTTCCACCTTCTCCACCTTTTCCTTCTGGTAGCCGTTCCACACTTCTTGGGTGTAGTAACGAATCGCACAATCAAGGATGGTGTGATCATCGTCAGCCCAAAAAGGAAGAATGTCATAGGCCGGGAAATGCTTGAAGGACAATTCACCAGCTTCATTGTAGTAAGGATAAAGCCAACCAAGGCCACCGTTCAGGGCATCTTCACAAACATATTTTAGAAGCCGGTAAAACCGTTTGTTGAAAACCTTGCCCAAAGCATCCGTGTAACCCTTATCCTGACAGTTCAGGGTGAAGGGCTTGCCCACAAGGTAGTTGGTTTTCTGATCCACCATCAGGGCATATTGGTTATCAATCAGGCGGTTGTTCGGAAGATTGTTCACAACCTGAAGTTTGCCATCCTCGCCAATGATCGTGCGCTGACGCTTCAAAATGTCATGCTGTCCTTCATAGTACAGATCACCACGCAACTGATCCTTGCGGCGCTGACTATTCTTCCATTCCTTGATTTCAGCGGCGAAGAACTGATTTTCAGTCATGCCGGTTCGCCCACCCTGAAGGATCAGGCGGTTGATACGCTCCATAGCGTTATCCAGAAACATATTCACTTACCGCCTTTCTTCATTGCTTAATAATTGCAATCCCCCGGAATCACACGATTTCCGGGGGATTTTGTTACTATCATGTTATTAGTCGAAGCTGAAGGCGGGGCCAACCAACATATCTTCCAGCCCGTAACGCATAGCGTCCATAAGGTGGTTGAAATCATCAATGGGAACATTGATCTTGGCCCCGAACTTATCTTCTGCCCATGTGTAGTTTGAAATCTCTGTGATGAAGTTCACGCATCGGGGATGAACAATGATGGTGTAACCCTGAATGTACTGGATTCCGTTGTTCACGCTGTCCTTGCCCTTCCGGGCGGCTCTGATACGATGAAGGCCAGCATCCCGCAATTCATCAATGCTCTTGGGTTCGGCACAATCGGCCTTGATCCGTTCCTTGCCGTAGCCCATGCCCGTGATCCGGTCACAGATTGCCCGGTTCGTCAGGGCCTTTTCATACAGTTCATCAAAAACCCAAATGGTTCTTTCCTTCTCACTCACCAGCCCACAGAACAGGGCCGTGGGATCGTTGGTATAACCGAAGTCAAGGCCGAAGGCGCTTTTCACATCAGGCTTCTTGGAAATAGCCAGATAATCAAAGGCTTCTTCCCGCCAATTATCGAAAATCAGGCCATCCACAATGCCCCAACCCCCAAGGCCAGCCACCTTGTAGCGGCGGGGGTTGTTTTCCTTCATGGTGTTGAACACCTTCAAATCCGCCGTGTCCAGCCATTCATTACACAGGTAATTGGTGGTTGTGGCGTAAATCTGCCCATCCGGGCTGATCCAGCTATCATGGAACTTGTATGTGGGGTTCCCTTGGGCATCCTTGCCGGTGATCTCCCCGAAGAAGCGTTTCCTGATCCAATGCTTTTCGTTCCACGGGTTGAATGTCAGCGTGATTTGCTTGAACAGGCCGGTTTCTTCCGGGATAGCACCACGGATGGATTCATCCAGCATATCAAAATCAGCTTCATTCATGATTTCGTATGCTTCTTCAATCCAGCACCAGCACAGATAGCCAATTTCAACCGTAATTGAAGTGACCTTCAGGGGATCATCAAGGCCCCGGAAGTAAATCTTCTGACCGGTGGGAAGGTAAGTCATTTCAAGGGGGCTTTCCTTGATTTCCCAATAGGCTGAAACCCCAAGGCGGTTGATTGCCCATTTCAGTTCGGTGAAACAGGAATCTTTCAAGGTTCTGAACACCTTACGAACCACAAGGGTATTGGCTTCCGGGTATTGCATCATCCGTTTGATGATGTTCAGGGCCGTTGTCTTGGATTTCTTGGAAGCACGGCTTCCCTTACACACCCGGTAACGGCCTTTGAAGTTCCAGAAGGTTCCGTAACCCTTGCCAACCACTTCAGGAAGGTGAACCCGCTTGGCCTGTGGGCTAATCTTCAAGTTGATCATCCCCCGTGATAATCACCGGAACGGCCCCTTCCACACCTACCTTGTCCGTGAACATACCATAACGCTTGCCGATCAGTTCAGCGGCCTTCAGCCTTTCCTTGGCTCCAACCTCTTTCTGCGTCAACTCTTGGCAACCGTCACCGCACAGGATCGGGATTTCTTCAGTATGTTCACCGCGCATCACCGAAGTCAGGTATTTCATGACTTCTTCAGCATCAGCGATCTTGGCCGAATGAAGTTTTTCAAGTTCGGTTTCGATGTACGCTTTCAAGTCAGGTTTTGCAAGGTTTTCAGAACCCGTCTGCTTTGCGGTCTTGGGCGAATACCCCGCCTTGATTGCCGCATCCGTAGCATTGCCGCTGATCAGGTATTCATCACAGAACTTCCGCTGTCTTGGTGTCACAGGTATTCACCCCTTTCCTAAAAAAGTGAAATGCACCCCTATAAGGGGTGCATTTTTACGATTCCAGCATAACACGCTTGACACTATAAAATCCTACACACTTTTCACAAGAATAGGATTTTACACTACTGTTCAAGCGATAATAAAAGGTTAGGGTTCTTTTCAGAAAAAGAAATCAGGGCCTTCCCGTGAATCTTGTAAACCTGTGAAATTGAAAAGTTAAGGTCAAAGGCAATATCAAGCCATTTCTTCCCGTCAATATATCGGGCAATCAGAACATTTTGCTGATCGAAGTCAGGAAGGATCTGAATTGCCTTCAGGGTGGCGTTCTTCAGATCAACAAGTTCATCAATCCGGGCGTTGATGGTTCTTTCAAGTTCATCAATCTTGCAGATCGTTTCTTCAAGGCTGTTCTTGGGGCCTGAAGTTTGAACCTTATCCTGTTTCAGTTCACACCCGATGGAAGTCAACCGGGAACGCTCTGTTGCAACCGTGTTCAGAAGTCTATTGATCAAGGCATCAAGGCGGCTGATCTGATTCAGAAAATCCTTGGCCTGTTGGGAAAGGTCTTTGTCATTCACTATGTAACACATCCTTTCTGCGGTAGTCTGTTCCGTTTTCATTGCATCTGTACCGTGGATAAATGCCGAAAAATCAAGGGGTTTCAAGGGTTTGGAACGCATGGAACAGATAAAATGGGCAGTTTCTTATATACACATTTCTTATATATTTTTTTCTTTATAAGAAGAAAGTATATTTACATCTGTTCCATCTGTTCCGTCCTCTGAAAACAACTGAAAAAGTCTTGAAAATCAAGGGTTTTCGTGCGGAACAGATATAGGGAAAACATCTATTCCATACCTGTTCCACACGCTGTTCCAACTCCTACTGAAGAATACTGGTTAGCAAATCCGGTTCCACCCTTTAGCATTTCCCTGAATAACCAATGTAAGGACGAATGACATAAACACCATCCAGCACCGGCAAAATTCAGATGATAGCGCACACGGGAATAACATTGCATAACAGAACTGCATAAAACCAATATCATGTTTCTGAAATAGAAAGGAATAAATCTTTTTCATCGGTGTTCCACCGCTGTTCCTGCAATTTCAATGGCTACCGCCATACCCTTGAAATCACATTCATCACCTTCAACTTCCAAGGTGTCACCGTCAGCATTTTTCAGAACGGCGGTGTAAACTTCATTTTCTTCATCATAGCTGAACTGACAATCGTTTTCAGAATAGCGGTCAATATCTTCTTGATTGTCACACTCCAAGAAGGTGAAATCCAGCAATTCAGCGCCTTTGCAGTTACCGCCGATTTCAAAGGAAACATGGCCGGTATAATCCCATTGCATGAAAGTCACCCGGATTGTATGGACACCCCGAAAATTAGGGTCATAAGAACTGATCATTTGTATTCCCTCCCGGTCTTACGGTCTTTGATTTCAATACGGTTCAGAAGTTCAAACCCCGCCAAACGGGTGATGTACTTCAGGACGAAGATCAGGGTGTTCACCCGCTTCTGCTGTTCATCCTCGTCACGGATGATATTCTTTGTGCCGTGGTAGGCTGTCGGATCGTGATAGCCTTCAGCATTTTCCCAAGGTTTAGGCATCGGTTTTCCCTCCTTCTTCTCTGTACCATTCTTCAATATCACACCCAATGTCCTTCAGCTTTTGACGGGCAAGCCACCCATCATCTTCCTGATCCATCAGGTAATATTCCCGTAGCTTCAGGGTTTCGGCATAGAACAGCTTCCACGCCAGCTTCAGGCGCTTGGGGCCAAAGCCAAATTGGGTATGAAGCATCCACAGGATGGATGATTCCTTGTCCATGTCAAAAGCCCGGTCATTCGCCACAATCTGTTCATTGATTGCGTGGTTCAGGGCCTTTTCTTCAGCTTTGTTGAACTGAACGCCAAAGATTTTGCCACCGGACTTCTTAAACATCGGCATGGTATTCACTCCAAATATCATTGAAGCACACAGGGATTAGCCAATTAACTTTCTCTAACAGAATCAAGGCCACTTCCCGCATCTGCGGATGTGCGGCGGGTGAACACCGCAACTTCAGGAAATGCCGCCATTCACGAATGTTGGCCGTCATGACCACTTCCGTTTTCAGGCTGTTGGGAAGAACCGAACGGGCTTCTTGCGGTGTGCATCCTTCCGCCAGCATATCAAAATAGCGAATTTCCACCCCTTCACAGGCATCCCGCCAATAGTCATAGGCTCTGGAACCGGGTTCAAGGAAGCAAGGTTCAATCACCGTGATTTCCTCACCGAACTTGCCCTTGCCGTAATTACAATAGCGGGTGGATTCCTGACAGTAAGAAGCCATCCGGTGACGGACGATCTCATGAGAAACCCCACGATCACAAATGAACTTCACCGTAAAGGAACAATGTTCCAGAACCGCTTCATGCCCACGCTTGATGATCCCGGCAACGAACTTTTCAGCGGAACCTTCCGTGATCTTATCCTCGGACTTGTAGCAGACACGGCCACATTGTTCCAGCCGCTTCAGAATAGTGGCCCCATCAATCGGGGTGATGAACTGCACATCAGGCTTGATAATTTTCATTTTCTTCAACCTCCCAATTCATTCCGGTGCTGTGACCGGTAAGGATCGAACCCTTCAGGGTAACGCTGTTCCAGCTTTTTCAAGTTTTCTTCCATGACCGTATCAAGGTCAGAACCAATGGCATCACACAGAACGGCCAAATACCAAGCCACATCACCAAGTTCTTCAATCATGTGGCGCTTGTCCAGTTCATGGCCGTGGAAGAAATGTTTCTTCACCTGTTCGGCCACTTCACCGGCTTCACCGCAAAGGCCCAAGGCACATTCCAGCTTCAGCCGATCCATGTTGGAACGGTCAGCGGTTCGCAAGGAATCCCGCATATAACGGTTAGCGTTCATCGGCGTGTTCCTCCGCTTTCTGATCGTCCAATTCAAGAACGGTCATAATGGCGTAATTGGCAAGGTCAATCAGGGTATCACGGATAGATTCATCCTTTACTTCCTGAACCCCGGATTTGGTCAGGCTCTTGAACCGGGCCATCTTATCCCCAAGCCTGATCCGGGGCATTGCCATTCCTTCTTCCGTGAAGGTCTGGTGAAAGCTGTCACCATAGTCATGATTTTTCATGGCGTACAAGGCATTGATTTCCTTGCAAATATCGGAATGGCGTTCCGTTTTGGTTTTAGGTAACATTGAAATCATCCTTTCTTTCAGTTGAACCATTTGATCACCGGATCATCTGTGAAGCCCTTTTCCCACACATACCACGCATAGGCAATGGCGCTTTCCGGTTTCCCGGTCATATCACCGTTTTTATAACAGGCCAGCCGGGAACGGCTGATATAAACCTTTCGGGGGGGGGTATGTCTGAAGAACTCACCCCGTTTTTGCCCCTCCAAAAACTGAACCTTCAGGAACATAGCCACTTTCCCACCGGGGCGGACGCTTTCAAGCGCCCTTTGAACAAATTCAAGCCCCATTGAATACGGCGGGTTTGTGATTATATCGCCTTCAAAATCGTCCAGCGTTTCCTTCAGGAAATCCAGCGGTTCAGGATCACCGAAGCCCCGGTAAATCAAATCGGTTGAAATGACTTCATAACCGTGGGCCTGAAGTACCTTGGAAATGTGGCCTTCACCACAGGCCGGTTCCCAAATGACCGGGGAAAACTGTTCCAGTTCCAGAAGCATTTCCACGGCCCTTGGATCGGTGGCGTAGTAATCAAATGCTTCTCGTTCTTCAGGAACATGGTTGGAACTGCCTAATGTGGTGAACACCTTCTTGGAACCACTCATTCTGTGTCACCGCCTTTCACAAATACACGGGTTTTCCGGTTTCTGATCCACTTTGGAACCGTTGTGAAGCCACAGCGTTTTGTGATCTGCCGGGAAAACTCAATCTTGGAAAGGGCTTGGAAGTTGTTTGCAATGCAATATTCCTTATACCGGCGATACACGGAATCGGTGGCTTCATTTCCAATCCCGTCAAGACCCACTTCATTGATGAACCCAATGATGGGGTTGTTGTTTTCCTCATATTCGTCCAACTGCCCCTGAACTCTGCTGGAAGTGGTGAACTTTGCGTTCCCAAGAACCCGCTTCAACCCCTGAAGGCCAAGCAAGGCCAGATATTCCATAGAACCCTGTTCACACAATTCATCCTTGATGAACGGGCGGAAGTCAGCATCATTGGGAGTGAACTTGGCATCGAAGGGAACGATCACCAAACGCCGCTGAACGGCTCCGGTTTTATCCTTGATACGGGGAATATTGTTGGCGCTGAACAGGAACTTGGAATAATTGTTGAACTCAAAAGGATCTTGGCCTTTGCGCTCCACATTCACCCGATCACCCGTGACCAGCTTCTTGAACACGGAAGCATTGGCAATAAATTCATCACCAATATCATCACCGATGTTCGCCAGCTTGCCAAATAGTTCAGCGGTTTTGAACCTATCGCCCAATTCCTTCAGGTCAAGGGAAGCAATGTTCTGATCCCCAAGAAGGTTCTTCACCACATGAAGAAAGGTGGATTTGCCGTTGCTCTTATCGCCAATCAGGATGAAGGCTTTGCCAAGTTCATTGCGGCGGTACATACAATAGCCCACCATTTCTTCCAGCAAGGCCCGGACTTCAGGATCATCACAGGCCAGCCGATTCAGGGTATGATCCAACATATCATCATGGGCGGCGGGGTTGTACGGCCACGGGATTTTATTTGTAATGACCACATCCGGGGTGAACTCTTTGAAGGAACCATCCCGGATATTGTAAAGGCCGTTGCTGAAAGCAATGATATTCGGGTTGGTGGCCTTGGTGTTTTCCTCAATCATGATTTCCAGATAGGACAGGACTTCCGAACGCCATGCCCGTTTCAGGTTGCTGATCAGCTTGATCATGGCCCCTTCAATCTCACCGGCACCGGAAACATAGATACCATCCTTGTAAATGTGAAGCTGGTTATTGATCTTCACAATATGGTTGTTGTTCTTCAGGTAGGTGGCGAACTTATCAAACAGGAAGGTTTTATCCCGGAAGAAGGATGTTTTCTTGAAAGCATCATCCCGAAGGATCACATCAAGTTCCTTGTCGGAAAGGGGCTTCTTCAGCACATAACGGTTAATCAGCCTGATACATTCACGGGCTTCTTCCTTGGTGAAATCGTCACTCTGAAGGGTCAGAATGTAGTTGAACAGGGTTTGGTTCCGCCCATCACCTTCCCCAAGGTTCGGGAAATCATAGTTGCTTTTCACTGGGGTCAGCCACTTGGGAAGTTCCTGAATCTCCCCTTCAGGGAAGTCATACAGAATGGGCCGTTCCACGCCACCGGACTTCAAGATTTCATAGCTGTTATTGGCTCCAACCTTTCCATCCGTAGTGATACCCACGGCCAAGGTGCATTTCGTCCAGCTTTTTTTAACACCACAGTTCTTGAACAAGAAGTGTTTTCCCCGTGTGGTGGCGTACACTCTGCACTTCAGTTCTAAATCCTGAACCATTCTGAACAGAAGTTCAGATGTTTCCGCATCATCCACATCAATCAGGATGGTTTCTTCCCCAAGAATACCGGCGTATTCATCAAGGTCTTGGACTTCTGAACGGGTTTTCAGTTTTTCAACGCCTTTGAACTTTTCAAGGCATTGTTTATTTCTGGTAGGCACATAGCCCCTAAACAGTTCCATGCTTCAACGCTCCCCCCCCCCCGAAAGGTTTTATTGTTCATCGCTCCACCCCGAAATCTTTCAACCGATCCCAAGCAACATCAATGTAATATTGCTTGTCCAGTTCATCCGGGATAGGAAGGTTGGTCACATCATCATTGATGAAGAAACAATGATCCGGGGTGTTGCCGAACTTTTCAGGGTTCTTTTCCCGGCCCTTGACGATTTTCCCGGAAACCTTGAAGATTCCGCCCTTGCTCTGATCTTTGGAAGCGAACACCCGGAAGGTTTTATCCGTCTGAACCTCACCGCCGCTGAAGCGGGTAATTTTCTTGGAACGGCCTTTTTCATCCCTGATCTTGGCTTCCGTAATCACCGGGGAATAAAGGGCATATTTGTACTTGCTGGACACCTTCACAACCTTCTGAAAATCTCGAAGATCGGAACATTCCATGATGGTTGTTTCCGGGCTGATCCCATGAAGGAAATAGTTCACAATGGCCCGGTTGACAATGGGAAGGTCATAATCCAGATCAGACAGCTTTTTGACATAGGCACCCTTGCACTTCCAGCGGGGTTTCCCTTTTTCATCACGAAGCGGCCCGGAAGGAATAATGATGTAATTGTTCACATCCTTCTGATACACCTTTTGAAATTCATCAAATTCAAGGCGCATCCCGGTTCTTTGCTCCCACTCCCAACACAGATCGTCCAGCATTTCAAAATCTTCATACCGGCGAAGTTTGACCAAAATACCATCTGTGTTGCTCTGGATGATTTCACAGTGATCTTCCAGCCGTTCAATCAAATCCAGAAGAAGAAGCTGACCGCCCACACAAACATTGTTGGCTTGCCGGGGGTCATACATGGCATTGTGCTTATCCTTCATAGCGCCATAGGTGCTGTTCAGAACAATCTTGTAAGGCTGTTGCATGGGGTTCTTCTCCGCCTTCAGCTTCAGGCGGGTGTGATAGATTTCCGCATACTTGGAAGGATCGTGAACATTACGGGAAAGCCACTTATAAACCAGCATCAAAGACGGGTAATAGGAAGCCACATCCACATTGACAAACCAACCTTCCCCGTGATATTTGGGAATGGCCCCGTGAAGGCCACCCCAAGCGAACACATGGGGAACCCCGGCCACATCCAATTCAAGGGTTTTGGAATAATCACGGTTCAAGGGGTTCTTGTACCAATTCAAAACTTCCGTGTATTTTTCGATCCGCAAGCTGGGCGGGAACTCAATTTCAAATTCATCATTGTGTTCCCTTTGAACGGCTCCAAGGATTTTGGCGGAAAGCTGTGCTTTGGTGCGGCCAATGTCAGAAATGGGAAGGTGAAACGCCTTCACAAGTGACATTTGGGCATCAAATTCATCTTCCTTCCGCCGTAACCACACTTCCACCGTCTGTTCCACATCATGGCGGCAATATTTGACCGTTTCGGCCAACTCTGCTTCAGTCAAAGGCCGGTCAATGTCGAAGGGAACAGAAGTTTCTTTTATGGAATGGCCCATGAACGCTTCCAGCGCCTTCAGGCTGATTGGCGGGTTCGGCATCACATCATAATTGATCAGCGGGTATTCCCTGAACAGGCTTGAATATCTGTAACCGGGTTTAGCCTCTGCAATGATCCAATCATTCACAGGCTTTGGATCAAACCCACACAGAATGGCCTTCAGAATGTACTGATCATAGTTCCGGGAATTGTAACCGGCCCAAATCACACCCTTGTGTTCCTCATAGAAGCGTTTCAACTTGTCGGGATCGTTGATAATCACGGTTTCTTTTCGGGCGTTCAGGTCGATCAGGACAACCAGCCAGTCATACCGGAAAACCTCAAAATCATAGAAGATCATCAACTCACATCCTTTCAGCTTTTGTGAAATCGGTCAGCGTTTCCGCCTTATCAGCCCCGCCACGGGAAGGCTTTCACTTGGGGCCATTGTGGGGCCGAAGCCCCACATTTTGTGCTTGAAAGTTAAGGTTCAAAACCGTATCAAGCACTATATGTGCTCGATTTGATTATAAAAAATCTTTGGTCAGTTTTCAACCTCGAAAACTTCTTCAACGGTGATGGAATTGAAGCGGGAATCATCGTAGTCCACCGCATATTCCAAGTTTCCATCAATGGCTTCCGCCACATCAAGAACAAGCTGGGAAAACTGCTTGTAGCTGGTGAAGCTGACAGGAACACCGGAATCCAGCTTTTCAAGGAAGCCCATAGCGGAAGCGATCATGTTCTTGTCATTCTTGGTGCCGTAAAGGACACGGTTCATGAAAAGGCGCTGGTTCTTGAACTCGCCGGACAGGATTTTGAAGGACACGGCCAGCATGGGGCGGTTGGGATCGGCCTTGGTGCCTTTGATCTCCATGCTTTCCAGCTTCACTTCATACTTGCCAGCGGGGATGGTGGGGAAATCACCGCCGCCGTTCTTCTTGGCATCCTCCACATCAGCCTGAAGGCCCTTCAGATCAACAGAACGATCAATCTTGTCAAAATCAATAGCCATAGTTTTTTACCTCCAAAAATGTTGTTTTTTATATTTGGTTGGAAAGAATTTTTCCAATTTCCCTGACTGCATGGGCGATCTTCTCACGGTTTATCCGTTTTTCTTGAAGAACACCCGTGATAACTGCGGCTTCCGTCTGAATGTCCTGAAAGGCTCTGTGATTGCTTTCAAGGTCAGCTTCATAGGAAGCAAGGTCTGTGTTCTCACCGGCCTTGGCCGATCTGACTTCTTCATCAGCCTTTTCAGCGTATTCCCGGAAATACTTGGCCGCTTCATAACCCATGTATTTTTCAACCAGATATTCAAAATCACGGGCCTTGAAGATGGTTTCAGGCTTTCCGGCAATCATCAGCACTTCAGCCATTATTCTTCACGCTTCTTCCGGGTACGGCGGGGCGGGTTGGCATCCATCTTGGGTGCGGCTTCCTCTGCCGGGGCCTTGGGGCGATCCCACAGGGGGCAACCATCGGGCCACCTTCCTTGTGGCAACGGTGGCCAGCGTCAATGGACGGGCAAAGGGGAATTTCCGGGTTCTGGTCATGCTGTTTGAAAATGCGCTCACCGTCCGGGCATTTGGGAAGATCGTTCCAAGGCGGGGTGTCACCGGTGGCCGGTTCAGCAACAGGAACAGAATCATCCTTTTCACCGCCGCCCGGTGTCCAAGTTCCATCAGGATCACCACAAGCCGCCTTTGCCGCATCTTCAGCCGGATCATAGTTATCAGCCGGGGGCGGGGTTTCAGTCTTGGCCTTTCTGCCCCTTCTGCTGGGCGCTGTGGTGGGCG
>ENA-OPWR01000495-OPWR01000495.1-human-gut-metagenome-genome-assembly--contig:-NODE-495-length-35331-cov-2.443219_pt1 | contig 35331 bp, 54 predicted proteins | sample MGYA00241507_ERZ502006 | MGnify/ENA primary metagenome ERZ502006 (study PRJEB25962, sample SAMEA2043041) | human gut metagenome | biome: human gut; feature: human-associated habitat; material: faeces...
TACAATATTTTTAAAAGTATGAGTAATATTAATTTAGATTGTGTTTTAGGTTATCGTGAAGGTAGTGAAATTCATTCCTTTTTAGATGATTATGATAATAAAAAAAATGAAATGTAGAGCACTTCATTTTTTATTTGCAAAAATTTAATATATCTTGATAAACTTTTTCTTTATCTGTTTCATTCAATATTTCATGTTTCATATGAGAATAAAGAGTAGAAGTAATATTTTGGTAACCACATGATTTTAGAAATTCTTGACTTTTTAACCATGCTTTTTTATTTATAATAACAGGGTCATTTTCTCCAGCAATAAAATAAATAGGTAAATCTTTATTTTGAACTATATAATTTCTTTTTTGATAAACACTTTTCATTAATCTAAATAAATTTAGAAAACCATTTGTTGTAAAGATAAAGTCACAGTATTCATCTTTATCATAAGCTAAAACGTTGTCTTTATTAAAAGAAAGCCAAGCATTATCACTAAAATCACTTTTTTTACTATAACTTCCAAAAGCTAAATTTTGAATAAGTTTACTTCGATAATTATCTCCTTTAATAGACTTAATTATTTTGGTTAAGAAAATAGCGATGTCTACTAAATTGTTTTTACTAGGAGAACCACATACGATTAATTTATCAATATCCTTATCATATTTTTGAATGTATTTACGAACGACTAAGGAACCCATGCTATGACCAAATAAAATAAGTGGTTTATCTGGATATTTTTCTTTTAAAAGTAAAGTGATATCATGTAAATCTTCGACAATAAAATCACTTGTTTCATCATAAAAATAGCCTAAGTCTTCCTTTTTTAAAATGCTTTTTCCATGACCACGGTGATCACTTATTGCCGCAGCAAAACCATTTTGACATAGAAAGGTTAGAAAGTTTTCATATCTTTCTTTATGTTCAGCCATACCATGGGAAATTTGCACAATTCCTTTGATATCCTTTTCAGGAATATACAAAGTTATTTCGATAGGTAAATTATCTTGTTTAGAATTCATTTTAATAATTTCTTTTTGCATAGTTTATCCTCCTAGGGTAATTATATAGAAAATTTAGCAAAAAAAACATACTTGTAAAAGAACTTTATTAATGATAAACTATTAATTGTTAAGAAGAAATGGTCCGTTGGTGAAGGGGCTTAACACATAACCCTCTCAAGGTTACATTCACGGGTTCGAATCTCGTACGGATCACCAAATATGACTTAAAAGCCCTTTATTTATGGGCTTTTTTCATGCCCTTTTATAAAATTACTCCCAAAATTACTCCGAAAGTACTTTCTCAAATTAAAATATTAGTAATATTTATCCGTACTTTGTGCTATCTCCTTTCTAATTTGATTTGATAAATGACCATATTTATTTACGGTAGTATTATAATTGCTGTGACCTAATCGTTCACTAATTTGATAAAGTTCTTTTCCCTCAGTCATCATAGTAGCGACATAAGTGTGACGTAAATCATAAACTCTTATTTTTGTGACATTTGCCTGCTCACAGTACTTTTGAAATATTTTTCTTAAATTTGTATCAGAGTAGGGCTTATTAGTCTTATAATTAAAAAATATTATCGAAGAATCTTTTACTGGATAGTTGCATTCATTTTTTAGGAAACTCTTATATTTTTCTATTTCAGCTATTAACTTGTCCGTTACTAAGATTACTCTTTGGGATTGATAATTTTTGGTACTTGATAAAAAGTCATTCGATTTTGTATCATAATTTATAGAATGCTTGATTGTAACCGTATTATTGGTTTTAGAAAACGAATTAAATGTTAATGCCCGTGTTTCTCCAAATCTATCACCTAAATTAAATCCGATTAAAACTAGCGTACGAATCATAAAAGCACTTTTTTTGGCTTTAAGATTAGCAGAATTAATATCTTTATCTAACGTATCTAAGAATTTTTTTAGTTCGTCAGGTGTCCAATACTTCATTTCTTCTTTTTCAACCTTATATATTTTTATAGTTGCCACTGGATTATTTATAAGATAGTTATTATCAACGCACCAATTAAAGAATGCTTTAATTATTTTTAAAATATGGTTTTTCTGCTTGTTACTACATTCGAGTTCGTCTATGTATTTTGACCAAAATCCTTTGTTGGTTTTTGATACAGATTTACTAATTTTGCCTTTAAGATATCTGTTATAATCTTTTTCTTTTCTATTTAATGAATTATAAGCCATTTTAGCGACATATTTGCAGTTATACATATACTTTTCCCACAAAGTGTCAAAATCCTCTTTGTGGACGGTTTCTAAGCCTTTTTGCTGACGTATAGAAACATTGTCCCTTATTCTAATAGCTTCGTTAATTTCAAAAATCTTCTTATTATCTATTCTTGATATACTTGTTTTTACTGGTTTATTCATAGAAATAACGTAATTCCCATTTTTTATGTGTTTGTAAATATTTTGATATCTTGTTTTTTTATAAACTTTCATATCCATAATTATCACTCCAATTTCTTTTTTTAATATTTACTTTAAATATTATTTTTGATAAAATTAGAGCATAGAAAAATTCCATGAATTCGTGTTTGTGTGTTTTTTTCTTAGGAGTTTCTATGCTCCGACCCTTAGTTTTTTGCGGAAACTAGGGGATTTTTTTATTTGCTTTTGATGTTATTATAATTTATAAATTCTGTATTTATTTTGCTTAAAATATGTTAAAAATACTTTTAAGTGTTTTCATTTTTATGCTCATCAATTTCAATTGATAAATCTTTTTTTACCATGTCATCTATTGAAATATTAAAAAAAACTGAGACATCATAGGCGTTATCAATTGTGATACCCATACTGTTGTTTTCCTATCTAGCAACTGTTGATTGATTAACCTTTAATTGCTTTGCTAGTTGCGTTCTTGATAATCCTTTTTTTGTCTTAAAAATTTTATGTTTTTAGCAAAGTAAATCATAACTTATCCCCCTTTATCTACTTTCTATTTGCATGTTATTTTTTGAATGATATATATTTCTTTTATTGATTAACAAGTAAATAAGTCTTTAATTCACCTTATTTTCTTTTTTTCTTTGCTCGATGATAACTTTTATTATTTCTTTGTCGTTATTACTTAATATTTTTTTGTTTTTATTAAAAAATATCTCAAATTCGTCGTATTCATTTGTTTTTGAAATGTTATTAATTTCTTTTTTTTGAATTAGATCTTTAATTATTAAGTCATCTACAGAAACATTAAATAACTTTGCTATTTTTATTACATCTGTCATCATTGGACAACGTTGACCTAATTCCCACTTCCCAATTGTTGAATAATCTTTATTGAGTTTTTTTGCTAGTTCTACTTGTGTCATGTCAGATTGAATTCTTAAATGTTTCAAGTTATTAGCAAAATTGTTTTCCATAAAATCAATCTCTCTTTTCATATAATACTGTGCACATTAAATTATTTACTTGTTATTTTTTGCTTATTCATGATGTCCATTAATATTTTATTTATTTCAACAATGGATTCTGCAGTCAATAGAACGTTTTTATCAATGATGATTTGTACTCCGCTGTTAGAATCAAGTTTGTATGATTCTTTATGATGTTCATTATATTCAATTGATAAATCTTCACAAATTAAATCACCAATATTAATGTTAAAATAATTGCATATATCAAATAAATTATCAATAGTGGGAGCTACTAATCCATTTTCCCAGCGATTGATAGTTGCCTGTGTTACTCCAGCTTTATTTGCAAGTTCTACTTGCGATAGCTTATTTTTTTTCCTTAAATATTTTATATTTTCTACTACATGATTACTATTTTTCTGCTTATTATAATCTGCAAATTTAACATTTATTTCGTTCCAAACATCTGCTGGATTTTCATCTAAAGCTATACATATTTTTTGAAAAATAATATTTTTCATTCGAGCTTCATTATGTTCATATCTATATAATGATTGCCGAGTTACAACATTTTGCATTTTTTCTGCCAATTCTTCTAAACTATATCCTTTTTTTATTCTTTTTTTCCTTATTATATAGGCTACAATCTGGTTAAAATCGTTATCAATATTTTTATCATTATTAAAGTTCATAAATTCAAACTTCCTTTTCTAATTTTCTGTTTACATATTAAATAACTTTACTTATACACTTGCATTTTTTATTCTTCATTGCGATTCTTATTGCTTTCTTTATTTTTGTGACTTTGTAATTTTTTTTCAATTATATTTTTAATATATACTTTATCATCAGGCGATAGGGTTTTATATTTAGATATTAAGTCGTCTTCGTCATTTGAATTTGGTTTGATAGTTAAATCTGTTGCAATCAATTCTGAAATAGAAATATTCAAGGCTTTCGCTATCTTTATTCCATTATCTATTGTCGTTTCTATTTCATTATTTTCTATTCTTGATATTGTTGAACGGTCAACTCCAACTAAATCTGCCAGTGTTTGTTGAGACATTTTTTTTTCTAATCTAATATGCTTGATATTATTATTTAAGAATTCAGCCATTTTTCCCCTCCTTATTCAAATTATAACATAAAAAGATTATTAATCAACGATTTTTGTGTAAATATGCACATTTTGTATTGACGTGTGCAAATATGCACGATATAATTAAGACAGTTAGGAGGGATTAAATGTTAAAAGCAATAAGCGACGAATTAAGAGGTATTCGTTCAAAGAAACGTCTAAGTCTTGAAGATGTAGCTAAAGCACTACATGTTAGCAAAGAAACAATACGCAGATACGAAAATAACGCGTCTGGATTATCTATTGAAAAACTTGAAAAACTATTGGCTTACTATGAAATAGATAAAAAAATTTTTTTTGATAATGTGTGTGCAAATATGCACGGATGTGATTAAAAGAGAAAGGTGATGAAAATGGCTTGTAAAAATAAGTTTAGATGTGTTTCACACAAACTTAAGCTTAAATTTGATGAATTAGAGACCACAGAAGTTTATGAAAAAATACTTGCAATAATTCTTTTTACGGATGTTATCGTATTGTGTTTAATGCTTATTTCTGCTGTGATATATCTAATTATAGGAATTATTACATACGCTTAATAAGTTCTTGGAGAGTATAAGATATAGTTTTTAAATCATTATTACTTACAGTTTTATTATAGTAGGTAATGCCATAATCTTGTTCAAGATTTAAATAAACTACATCTTTGTATGTTTTAAATGAAGATTTGTATTCAATAGTAATCTTTAAAATTTTGCTTTCTACATTTTTTGTTTTAATAGGAAGCATATATGATTGATTGTTAGCTAATGTTATATTTTCTAAATGATTTAAACTAAGGTCTAGGTTGACAGCATCATCTTCAAATATTGATCTTAAAATTTCTCTATCACAATTGAATTTTGTTATAGTTCCCAGTGAATGTCCAAAATTTTTGATTACCAAATATTCTTTGGGACTACCGATGTTGATAGTATCTTTATAAACAACAATTTGAGGTCTTGAAGATTCTTCAATCATCTTTGAATTTTGTCTTAGAGTAAAAATAGAAATTGCCATAGAACTTATAACTCCTATTGTTGTCATGGCAACTGAAATTATAGCCACAATGTCACTAATATTAAAATCAGTCATTATTTCACCTCACTTTCCGAAGTATATTATATCCGAGAAAGTGAAAAAAACAAAATTAAAAGGTACTGCAAATACCTAAGACACACAAACACGAAGAAAGGAATGAAAATATGCAATATTATACTGTTGATGACATCCAAAATATAACTGGTACAAAGCAGAACAAATCTTATGAAATTGTAAGAAATTTAAATAAAAAGTATAAAAAAAGATTCCCTGACTGTGAATTAATCCAAGGCAAAGTGCCAAAATGGTTTTTTCACGAAGTTATGGGAATCAAAGAAGAGGTTGAAAATGAAAAAGACAAGACTAGTGTTAAAGAAATCTGTTAAAAGATTTTTAAAAAAAGTAATGGTATATAGTTTATCAATATTAGCTTTTAGTGGAATGATAAATTATTTATCAAGTACAAAACTTGAACTAAATGAAGCTAGTGAGCAGAAATATCAAACCGTTGTAGCTAATCAAAAACAATTGGGAAACAAATTGCTCATGCAAACAAGTTCAAAAAAAGACTAAATTACAGCATTGATTTAGTCAACGAAAAATTGTTTGAATCGCAATTCATTATCATTGTATAAAATGTTAATGAATTTGTCAAACAGTTTTTCAAAATGTATTTTAGAGGAAGATAGGTGATACAAACTTGAAAGAAAGCTTTGTGTTTTATGCAAGTTTTTATAGGGCTCTTCAGAAACTTAAAAACAAATCATTAAAAGCTGACATTTATGATGCCATCTGTGAACTGGCTTTAAATGAAAATGTTGTTGAACTTGATGACGAAGTTGGTCAAATTATATTAGAACTTGTTAAACCACAAATACTAGCAAACCAAAAAAGGTACGAAGATGGGAATAAAGGAGGAAGACCTAGAAACATTGATGAAAAGCAGATTGAAGAATTGATTTTGCTTGGTAAGAATAACAACGAGATTGCCACCATTATGAGTTGCAGTGTTTCTACGGTAAAAACTTTAAGACAAAAAATAAATAGTCAAAATGATGAAGAGTTAGAAACTGGACAAAAACTGGACAAAAAGTCAAAAACTGGACAAAAACTGGTTAATAACCTAGGACAAAAACTGGACAAAAACTGGTCAGAAACTGGACAAAAAGTCAAAAACTATGGTTTTTGGCGCCAAAAACCTAATGATAATGTAAATGATAATGAAAATGTAAATGTAAATGAAAATTATAATGAAAATGAAAATATTAATAATACTGCGCTTAATAATAAAAACACGCGCGAAGAAAAATTATTAGATTTAGTAAAAAATAAAATGCAAAAAGATTTATCAGAAAAAGAAATAGAAATAGTTAAATCATGGAGGGATGTGCCGTCAGACCTCGTTGTAAAAGCGTTAAATGAAAGTGTTTTATATCATGCAAAATCATTAAGTTATACAAATAATATCTTAAATCGTTTGTTAGAAGAAAGAAGTTCTGCCGTGAACGAAGTGAAAACAAATGAAAATAGCTCTGCCGTGGGTTCAAAAGAATTATTTGATTATGATTGGTTAGAAGGAGACGAAAGTTAAAAATGACTTTTTATGAAATTTATTATCATAAATCATCCAAAAGCTGGTGTTTGTGGAAATGTATTGAAAATTTTAGAAAAGACAGGGGAATGAGTTCTTATTCAATTATGTTGAAAGGAACTAAGAAGGAATGTTTGGAAATAAAAAAGGAGTTGGAAAAAAGTGATAGAAAAGTTCAAATCATTGCAAATACAAATTGAAGAATTAAAAAAAGAATCTGCTCAGAAAGATGACATCATTAGTTTCTACAAAGGCAATGAAACAGAATTTAGTCAAATTTTACGTAAAAAGAATGCTGAAATTTCACGCTTGACCGTAGAAAATTCAAAAATAAAAGAAGAATTAAACAATTTGAAAGGAAAGATTTGTAATGAATAAAGATGAGATTCAAAAATTAAAAGGTGAGGTATTTTACCAAGCTAGAAAAATTGAAAAATTAAAAAAAGAAAATCAGCAATTGATAGCACAACTAAAAGAAATGCAAAAAGATTATGAGTTCATGAAAAAGGCTTATAACTCGCTAAAAGGCGATGATTAGTATGTACTACTGTGAATGTGGCCATTCTGTTACAATTCGCAATAAAGAGTCTTATAAAATATGTTCCTGGTGTGGCAGAAAGGTTACTAGGAATAATTTATCGGTTCAAGAAAAATCGATTATAAGCTATTTTAAATATAAAAAATTGAAAGAAGAGGTTAAAAATGAAAGAATTTGAAAAATTTGAAAATAATATTTTTATTAGAAATTATTATATTAATGGTGACATTAATAGATTTTTAGAAAAATTAAAAACAATGAATGTTAGTTGTTATTGTAGCACTATAAATGATAAAGAATATTTAGAATTTCTTGGTGCAATTATCAAAAAATTCGAATTAATAGTACAAGTATTAGGTACGAAGAAAATAGATAAAAATAGAAATGATTTAAAAGAACTTGGAAAGTATATTCAACAACTTGGACAAGAAATAATGAATCATGATTTTACCAATAAAAATAAAACTAAAAAATATTCTGATAAAAAGAATAATAAAGACTTTGAAAAGGAATTAACTAAAGAATTAGAAAAAGCATTGAATGAACTTTTTGGTTCTTTGTTAAACGACATTTCAGGTGAAGAATAATGGAAACTGTTGAATTGGGAGCAGGTTTAAATCCTACTCCTCCCGAAAATAAAGAAAAAACAGTTGAGGGAACAATTGTTGTAGAATATCCATTTTCGTTAAGTGTTCTTGAAAATTTAAGTAGAGAAGAAATTATAGAAGAAATCAAATCAAATCTACATGAATTAACAGAAAATGGAAAGTTAGTTGACGTGGATTTTTAGGAGGTAAAAAAATGGAAGAAAAAAATCTAATAGTTGTTAAACAACTACCAATCATTGAAGAACAATTAAGACTTTTAGGCGGAGAAATAGATAAAAAAGTAGAAAAAGCTAAGAATCTTGTTGCAACGGATGACGGTGTGAAAGAATTAAGAAAGTATCGAGCTGAAAACAAAAAAGATTTTCAAGCTTTAGAACTACAACGTAAATCTGTAAAAGAACAAATTGAAAAACCTTATAAGGATTTTGAAAAGATTTATAAAGAATATGTTTCTGATAAATTCTTAGAAGCTGATAAAATTTTAAAAGAAAAAATAGATGAATTCGAATCTGAACTTAAAATTCAAAAAGAAGAAAAAATTAGATCTTACTTTGAAGAATACAGAGAATTTAAAAATATAGACTTTGTTTTGTTTGAAAATTTGAATTTAAATATAAATTTATCTACGACTGAAAAATCGTTAAAAGAACAGATTAAAACTTTTTTGGATAAGGTATCAGATGATCTAAAGTTAATAGATACTCAAGAATATAAAGAAGAAGTTTTAATTGAGTACAAAAAAAGTCTTGATGTTAGTTATGCAGTTACAACTGTTGTTAATCGTCACAAAGAGCTTGAAGAACTAAAAATAAAAAATGAAGAAGCCAAAATTAAGTTAGAAAATGAAAAAAAGGCTGTTGAAAAAGTAGAAGAAGTGTTAGGAGCTCCTAAAGTAGTTTCAACGGCAGAAAGTGAAACTAAGCATTTAATTTTAGACTTTGATGAAACTGAAGAAAATCTTAGAGAACTTGTTAGATATTTAAAAGATAAAAATTACAATTTTAAACAAATTTATTTAGTAAAAAGAGAAGATGGGGGATATGACTATGAATAATAAGCAAGAATTACAAGAAAGCAACTTAAAGGTTGTATATGAGGTAGATGGTCAGCAAATAAAACTGACTCCTCAAATCGTCCAAGATTATTTGGTTGGAACCACTGCAAAAATAACGTTACCTGAATTTAAATTATTTACGGAATTATGCAAAGTAAGAAAATTAAATCCTTTTCTAAGAGAAGCTTATTTAATTAAATATTCTAATAACAATCCGGCTAGCATTGTTGTTGGAAAGGATGCTATTTTAAAAAGAGCAGTTTTAAATCCTCAATATGATGGTATGAAATCGGGTGTTATTGTAACCGATAAAGACGGAAATATTGTTGAAAGAAAAGGAACTTTTAAACTTTCTGATGAAGAACTTGTTGGTGGCTGGGCTGAAGTCTTTAGAAAAGACTGGAAAAATTCTATTTATTGTAGTGTTTCATTAGAAGAAGCAGTTCAAAAAAAGAGTAATGGTGAAGCAAATTCTAATTGGTCAAAACAACCGGCCACAATGATTGAAAAAGTAGCTAAAGTAAGAGCCCTAAGAGAAGCATTTGTTGAAGATTTAGGTGGCATGTATGAAGCAGAAGAAGTTAATGTCGAATTACCTGAAATCAAAACAGATGTGCCAGAAGCTACAGTCATTGAAAAAGCAGAAACGACAACCGAAGAAAAGGAAACTAACCATGAAACTACATTAAATAGTCAAGAACAATTTGCACAGGTGAGAATGGATGATCTATTCAATAGTTAACACAGGTTCCGACGGAAATGCCACGGTCATTGAAAATATTATTATGATTGACTGTGGCCTTTCATATAAAAAAATAAAGCCTTATGTAAATAAACTTCAATTAATATTATTGACACATATTCACGCTGACCATTTTAATAAGGCTACAATAAGAAAATTGACTTTTGAAAGACCGACATTGCGGTTTGGATGTTGCAAATGGTTAGTAAAAGATTTAATTGAATGCGGAGTTTCTGAAAAAAATATTGACGTTTATGACTTTGAAAATCTGTATTGTTATAGCAGTAACTTGAAAGTCCAACCATTTGAGTTACATCATGATGTACTACAATGTGGTTATAAAATAGAAATCAATGGCTATAAAGTATTTTATGCTACAGATACATGTACTTTAGAGGGTATAGTTGCGAAAGATTATGATTATTATTTTGTTGAAGCTAATTATATAAACGAAGAAGAATTACATAATCGTTCAGTAAGTGAAGAATACGAAAATCGAGTAAAAAAAACTCACATGAACAAGGAAAAAACAGTTAACTGGTTATTAGAAAATATGTCTGATGCATCAAAATACGAATTTATGCACCAACATAAAGAGAAAGAGGTGTCAAAATGCTAGAAAAATTACAATCAAAAATCATAAATGCATTAGTAATGGGTGATAAATTTGAAGATAAACCTTTAAAAGATTATATTTATGCAAGTTTAAGTCAACCACCAATAAAAATTATTGATAAAAAAGGTTCTGATGATGAAATGGATTTTATTGTAGAATGTCCTAATTGTAAGTCTCATATTCGGTATGGTTCAGATACATTTATGTTGTCAGGACATATTTATTGTTCTTCTAATGGTTGTAGAACAAAGCTAATAAAAAAGCTAGGAAATAAATGACATTTACAGGCAAAAAAGACGAAATTGAAAAACAATTATTAAAGTTAGATAATGATACTCTTTATGACGTAAAAATTGAAAGATACAAGGAAAAAAGAGGACTTAAAGCTAATAATTATGCATGGAAGTTAATGGGGGAAATAGCCGGTAGAATGACACTTTCTAAAGAAGAAGTTTATCTACAAATGCTATCAGATTATGGAAAATTTAAAACAGATGAATCAGGCCAACTTATCGAGGGCTATTTTCCTTACAACTTTGATTTAATATGTATGGGAAGTTACTGGAAATTCATAGAGTTAGTTTCAATATCAGGTCAGGTTAAACGCAAATGTTTTTTATTAAAAGGATCAAGTGAATATGACAGTCATGAAATGTACGAATTTATTCAAGGAATTGAGTATGAAGCAAAAAAATTAGGGATTGAAACATTAGATGAAAGAAAATTAAGGTTTATGTTAGAAGAAATGGAAAATAATTATGAGTGAATATGTAAAATTTGCTAAGCAATTTATACTTTCGTTTTTAGGTAAAGATAATGTGACAATAGAAGCAATGAATTCTATTTATGAAATAAATGCTGGAAATAAAGATGAACTTATAAAACACATAAAAGCAGTTAGAGATATTTTGAATAAAGCCTTAGAAGAGTTAGAAAGGGATGAAACTTAATGATAGAAATTGATTACGAATTGCGAGATATGATTATATGTGCGCTAAGATATGCTATTGGACGTCGTACTTATATAACCGAAGAAACTTGTAGTTTCATAAAAAAACATCCTGAAATAGTAAATAAACGTGTCAAAACGGTTATGTTAAGAGATTTAAAAGACATAAAAGAATATTACAAAGAAAGTGATATAGATTATCAATTTTTTAAAAGTTTGAAATCATGGCTAGAAAATTTTGAGGTAGAAGAATGAATGTTTTAGAAGAATTAAAATTATCTAAAAAATAAAAAAAGTAATTGATAAAGCAACAGAATATATAAAAGAGAAACAAAAAATTCAATATAAATTTGCACTCTCTCATATAGAATGTGATGATTTATTACAAATATTAGAAGGAAAAAGTAATTATGACAAATAAAATATATATAGTATTTGAAGCAAATGGGGAAGCATATGAAGATTATGATAAATGGATTAATAAAATTTTTGATACGCAAGAACAAGCAAAAAGATATATAAAAAATTCAAAAGCAAAAGAAAAAAGATTATGTGAAAAAAGACCTTATCATGATGTACACGATTTTTGGCTAGAAGAACATGAAATAGAAAGAAGTGATAGTAATGTTAAAAATTAAAGATAATATAGATTTAAAAGAATTAGAAAAGTATGGATTTAAATATTATAGAATGCTTTATATAAAAGATACCATTAGATATGGTGGTAACTTAAGAGAAAACAAAAAGATATATGTAGAGGAAAATAGTAGAAATATATCAATGGGTATTGGTTTATTTAATACAGATATTGAATTGGATTCTATTTATGACTTAATAAAAGCAAATTTGGTTGAGAAAGTAGAGAGTGATGAATAAATGGGATTGAAAAATTTTATATTAACTTGTGAAAAAGATAACGAAGAATTGAGAAAAAATATTAATTATTATAAAAATATGGTATCGAGATTAAAGAAAGAAAATCAAGAATTAAAAGATAACTGGGAAAAATTAAAAAAACAAGTAATAGACAGTTTTAATAAGAGTCAAGACATACAATTTCTATATGTATTACAAGATATGCAAAAACTTGAACAAGGAAGTGATATTAATGAATAAATATTGTTACGAAATAAAATTTGGAAAATGTAAGGACTATTTTAAAATATATCAAGCGGTAAATGGTTCAATTCAATTAATGATGGGTAATTATAATACTACTTTATCAGCACAACAAATATTAGATTTAAACATATCTACATTTGATTTAATTGATTATGACCACGATAAATTTTTAAACTTTTATAAGTTAGGTGATAGTAATGAATGATAAAGAATTAGACAATTATATGAAAACAGTTAATCCGAATTTTGATTCACATATTGAAAAAGGAACAATTGAAATGAGTAGTGAATATTACAATTTATTAGAAGAAAAAATGGCTAGACTTATTAGCGAAAATCAAGAATTAAAGAATCATCTTAAAGAATTGAAAAACGGGTACAAAATTAAATTAGAAAAATTATTAGCAAATGGTATAGAACCTGATTTAGAAGACTTCTATTTAGCAGAAATTGAGTGCAAAGCAAATGATTATGATAAGTTGTTAAATCAGCAGAAAGAATTTATAAAATTTCTTGAAGATAATTACAATCTTGAACATGATATATGGTATATAAAGATTTTACAAAAATACAAGGAGATAATAGGAGTATCAGATGAAAATAATTAAAAAAGGAACTAAAACACCACCTGATAAAAGAATCTATATTAAAAAATGCCATACTTGTGGTTGCAAATTTACTTATATGGAAAAAGATTTTGCATATCTTGGTATAGATGAAACAAAGGCTGTTGAATGCCCTCAATGTCATTATTATGCACTAGTTCCAATAATAAAAAGAAAATATAAGGGAGATGATAAATGATGATAGAAAATAATTTACAGTGAAATTAGATAGTAAATCTTGCAATAGATTTTGTAAAAATTACAACAAGTTTTATCCGAAAAAAGAATATTTAGGGAAAACTTAGAAGTTTTTAATCAGTATAAATTTCAATTTTATATTGAGAAAAATTTGCCAGAATAATAGGAGACTAGAATGGTACAAAAAAAATTAACGATTAAAGAAGTGAAGAATGAAATAAAAAAAATAGAAAATGAATTAGATTTGTATTTAACTAAGAGGAATTTAAATTACTTAAAAACACAACCTGGAACAATACAAATTAGAGATATAGTTGTTGATTCTTCTCATACAAATTATGATTCCTTTTTAAATTATGCAGTTAAGGATGAAGAATACGATTCTAAAATATATGATTTAATTTATAGATTATATGCTTATAAAGCATATTTAGCTAAAGAAATACAAAGGTTAAGTAAATATGATGAAATAGGCTATATTAAGTACTTAAGAGAAGATGAACATAAAAGATGGACCGAAATAGATAAAATTCTAAATCATGGTCGCAATTATTCTAAGGTAAAATATAACCGATATAAAAAGTTTGAAAAAACTAATGTCAATAGCAAATGATAACTTTTGATAACACTTTGAACTTGACCACCTGCTAAAGTACGATAAATAAAGGCTTTAAAAAGTTTAAAAAACTGTGAATTGATAACTTTTGATAACGTACAGTTGTGCTATAATTGTATCGTGGAATATTTGTATAATATTTCATAATAAGCCTAACCTCCAAAATTGATATTTTGAAAAACGAAAAGTGACCAAAAGTTGCTTTTTTCTTTTGAGTGCAATTTCATAACACCTTACTTGCACTCAAAAAAAGAAAGTGAATTATTTATGAAGAATAAAAAGAATATAAAAAAGAAATCAAAGTTGAATGAGAAAAAAGACTTTGATTTTTTTAAATTATGCATGAAATATCCAGAATGCAAGTTGTGTCCAATGAACGGAAAGGGAAGATGTAAAGATGTTAATAGCTTTAGCCGTATTAATTAGTGTTCTTTTAATTATGCTTTTATTTGTTGTTCTTAATATGGCAAAAATTGCTGATGAAATGGAGGAAGAAAAAGATGAAAAATAATATGATTAAAATTACTTTTGTCATACTTGTAGCCATTGTCTTTTTGACAGGGTGTACAAGTTCTGAAACAGTTTCAAGGAATATAAGTCGTGAAGCTGATGAATTTAAAGTGAAAAGAAGAATCACTTTTATAAACTTAAGAACAAATGAATACTTGTTTCAAATGACTGGTAATTGTAGTGTACAGGGTGGTTCTAGTGATTCAAATAGTGAATTAGAAATCATATGCCGAATCGGAGAGGATAAATACCAAAAACATTTTTTATATATTGCAAATGAAACAACATATGTTGTAGAGCAACTTGAATATAGCGATGTCTCAAGATATGATTATGAATTTATATTTAGACCTGAAGCAATTGTACCTATCGAAATTAAAACACAAATTGGTGACTAGGGATAGTTTATTGGTAGAACATTAGGCTTTCGACCTAAAAAGGGTGGTTCGATTCCACCTCCCTAAACCAAAAAAGAAAGGATATGATATATATGAAATTGCGAAATATTGCCAAAAAAGAAAATAAACCTTTAAATATTAATTTGAGAAAAGAAGACAAATTAATATTACCAAATGAAGAATTTGAGGTTAGTGATGATAGAGCTAAAGAACTGTTAGAGCAAACGGTAGAAGACAAGCCTATTGTAGAAGTTGTAAAAGATACAAAATCAAAATTAGAAACAAATAAGGAAGCGTAGTCAATGGCAAAAAGCAAAGTTGAGCGTTGGTTAACTTCCGATGGCTTAACTTTGATAGCTGGTTGGGCTCGTGCTGGTTTAACCGATGAAGAAATCTCTAAAAATATTGGAATATCAAGGTCTACACTTAACGTTTGGAAAAACAAGTATTCGGACATTTCGGACACCTTAAAAAAGACGAAAGAAATCGTGGATTATGAAGTAGAAGATGCATTGTATAAAAAGGCTCTTGGGTATAATGTAAAAGTATTGAAACACTTAAAATTGAAAAAAACAGAATATAACGATAAGGGTTATAAAGTAAATGAAAAAGAAGAAGTTGTAGAAGTATATGATGAGGTGCATGTTCCAGCAGATACCACTGCACAGATTATATGGTTAAAAAATCGAAAGCCTGATAAATGGAGTGACAAGCCACAATCAATGACTGGTAGCAAAGATGAGGGAGTAGTAATAGTAAATGATCTCCCAAAATAATCGTATCGTAGTCAAGTTAAGTGAGTTGATTATACCTAAGTATTATCCGAATTTTAACGATATAATCCACACTCATCAAATCTATACGAGTGGCCGTGCTGGAACTAAATCGTCACGTGGAGCTTTAAGAGCTGTTTTAAGAATTGTTAACCCAAAACCGGGTTCGGTTGTAATTTTAAGAAAGTTTCATAATAAACTTAAGAAGACTGTTTTTAATGAGTGTAGAAGAGCTATTACGCGTCTTAGAATACCAAAAGAAAAGTTTAAAATAACAGTAAGTCCTATGCAAATAACTTACTTGCCTACAGGTAATACAATATACTTTACTGGAAACGATAGTATAGACGATACAAAAGGCATGATCGATGAAGATAGGCCTATTGTGTTAGTTGAATTAGATGAATTAACAGAGTTTTTTGATAAAGGGGACGGTGAAGACGAAATTCAAAACATAGAAGCAACATTTGTTCGTGGAAATGAAGAAGAGTTCGTTATGGAATACTATTTCAATCCTCCTAAAAATCCTAAAGCACCTATTATGGAATGGCTAAATAAAATGATATTGCGTGAAGACTGTATCAGAATTCATACGGATTATCGAGATGTTCCACAAGCATGGTTAGGAAGTAAACTTATCCAAACAGCGGAGATATTAAAAAAACTTGATGAAAAGATGTATAACTGGCTTTGGCTTGGCTTATGTATAGGACTCGATGAACTTATTTATTATATGTTTAACGAAGAGATTCATGTTAAAGAATGTTCGAAAGAGCATTTTGAAAACATGGATTTTTTATATGTAGGTGTAGACTATGGCCAGATGAATGCAACAACATATCAATGCTTTGGAATTGATTACAAGGAGAAGTGTATTCGAGGAATTGATGAATATTATTATTCTGGTCGTGATGAGGGACATCAAAGGTCTCCGAGTGAGTATGCCCAAGATTTTAAAGAATTTAAAGAAAAACTTGAGCAAGAAACAGGCTTGTTTGTTAAATACGTTTTTATAGACCCTAGTGCGAAAGGCTTAGCTGAAGAGATTCGAAGAACGTGTCCAGCAGTTATTATACTTGATGCTGAAAACGATGTGGCTTTAGGTATTTCAAGAGTTCAAAAATGTTTATCGTACAGATGTTTGTTCATATCTCCGAAGCAACAACATTTGGTAGCAGAAATGTATTTATATAGTTATAATGCAGATTTACTTGATAAAGGTAAAGAAGTTCCTATTAAAACGAACGACCATTGTGAAGATGCAACAAGATATTTGATTATGGGTATCTGGTATTTAATTATAAGAATATTGCCTTTTTTAGGAGATGATGAAAAATGATATTAGATTTTATAAGTAGACTGAAAGGTTGGTGGAATAGAGTGTTTGATTATAGCAAAATAATTAATGATTTTAATTTAGACCCACAAACATCACAAGCCATGCTTGATTCAATTCAAGAATGGTCCGCCATTTTTAATAAAAATGAGCCATGGGTAGGAGATACAACGATTTCATTGCATGTCGCAAGAACAATGGTTGAAAAGGTTTCTAAGGCAGTTAATATTGAATATAAATCCATGTGTAGTGAACCATATGTAAATAATATCTACCAAAAATTTTTAAGAAATAAAAGAAAAAACACAGAGAGCGTTATTGGTAAGTCCTGTGCTTTTTTTAGGCCTTATTATGATAAAGGTAAAATTAAAGTTAGTGTTATTCAGGCGGATAAATTTATTCCTGTTAAGTTTAGTGATGATGGCGATTTATTAGGATGTATACTCATTGATCAAATTGTAAAAGGTCAAAATGTATGGACTAGACTTGAATATGATGAACTTGTAGATGATACGGTAGTTATTAAGAATATAGCGTATAAAGGGCGTAAAGATGGTGTAATTCTTGCCTCACGTATTTCTTTAGAAGATGTTCCAAAATGGCAAGATATGCAAGCAGAACAAGCAATTTCTGGCGTAGATAGATTAATTGGGGGATTTGCTACAGTTAGAAAAAGCAATGATGTTGATAATTCATCACCAATTGGCCCACCAATTTTTGCTAATGCTATTGAAACTTTAAAACAAATAGATAAGCAATTTTCAAGGACTGTGTGGGAGTATGAGGGTTCAGAACTTGCTATTGATGTTGATGAAAGTATTTTAGAATACGACCATAAAACTAATAAGCCGAAGATACCTGAGGGTAAAAAAAGACTATTTCGAACACTTCGTTTACTTCAAGCGAAAACAAACTGTTTTAACATTTTTAGCCCTAATATACGAGATACGCCTCTTTTTAATGGCTTAAATGAATTTTTAAGACAATGTGAAAATGAGTGTGGTGTTGCTTATGGTACTTTATCAAAACTTGATGAAATTGCTAAAACAGCCACAGAAATAAAAGCAAGTAAGCAAGATTACTACGTTACAGTTGCTGATATTCAGGATGCTATGCAACAAGCTTATGATGATTTAATTTATGGAATATATGTTTTATGTAGATTGTATGGTATTCCTGTAAAAGCAAATTACGTTGTAGAGCATGACTGGGACGATAGCATTTTAGTTGATAAAGATTCAGCAAGAAACCAAGCTTTAATTGAAAGAAATAACAAAATTACAAGTGATGTTCAATATGTTATGGAAACAAGAAATATGAAAGAAAAAGAAGCTATTGAGTTTGTTAAAAGGCAACAAGAATATCGTAAACTTACTGAAGAAAGTCAAAGTGAGGAAGAACCTGAAGAATGAATGATATAGACTTTGAGAAACTTGTCGAGCCAATTACAAAGGTATATCAGGATATAGAATATGATTTAATTTGCAAGATAGCTAGTTACTTTCAAGTTAAAGAAAATATTGATTTAAAAAACTCAATGAAATGGTATGCAAATAAAGTGTCTGAATTAGGTGGACTTACGCAAGAAGCCATTGATATAATATCTAAGCAATCTAAAATACCTAAAAGTAAGATTATAAAGATTTTGCAAAAGGCGGGTATTGCTACCATTAATTTGGAAGATGTCAGCAAAGCTAATCAAACTGGTAAGTACGCAATTGATGTTGATAAATTAATAAATTCAAGAAACTTTAATGATATTATTAATCATTCATATAAAGATACGACAAACTTTTTGAAACTCATTAATACGAAGGCTATCGAGGGTACAAAACAAGCCTATATGGACGTATTAAATCAGGCTTATACAGAAGTTAGAAGCGGATTAGCTTATAATACTAGTATAAGAAAAGCTTTGACTAAGATGTCAAAACAAGGCATTACAGTTGTATCTTATAAACAAAAGAATGGAACCATCAGAAATTATGGAATTGAATCTTGTGTAAGACGTGATGTTTTAACAGCTGTTGTTCAAACGACAAATAATGCTTCTACAGAGTTTATGAAACAAGCTGGGTATGATTATTGCTATGTATCTCAACATCTTGGTGCTCGTGTGACAAACACAAGTGATTATAAAGACCACGCTTGGTGGCAAGGTAAAGTTTATAAAATAACTGGCTCTGAATCAAATTATCCCAATTTTCAAGATACTTGCAAAGAGGGAGATGTTCAAGGATTCGGTGGTGCTAATTGTCGTCACATAAAATTTGGATTTATTCCCGGCATTTCCGTTCTTCCTAAAAAGCTTAGTGCAGAAGAAAATGAGAAAATATACTCATTAAATCAAAAACAACGGGCTTATGAGCGAAAAATAAAAGCTTTAAAAAGGCAATGCGGATCAGCCAAAGCTTCTAACGACAAGGATAAACTAAAAGAATATCAAAAGTCTTTAGTAGAAACTGACAATGAATATAAAAATTTTATTGAAAATAATAATCTTAAAAGGCATTTTGATAGAGAACAAGTTGTGTCAAATTCATCTACTATATACAATTCTTATGAAAAAGAAGGCAAAATAGGTAATCATGTTCATGTGGATGAAAATTTAAAGTATACTGATGAAGAACTATATGCTTTGAACCAATATTTTTCCACATATTATTCAACTGTCTTAAATGAAAAATTGAGAAATAAAGAAAAATTATCTGGTGATGAACAAATAATTGTAACTAACTTAGACAATGCTTTAAGGAAAACACCTAATTATCATGGCTTAATTGTAAGAGCATTAGACATGACAAATCCTGAAAAATTTATTTCTGAATTAAAAGTTCAAGAAAATTATACAACCAATCAATATTTATCTTTTTCAAACAAAGAGGGATATAATGAATTTGCAAATGTAAAAATATATGTACAAAATTCAAAACAAGGCAGAGATTTGCGAAAGATGAATTCTCTTGGAGAAAATGAAGTTCTTTATGAAAGAAATAAAAGTTTTAAAACATTGAATATTTCCGAACGAAATGGTATTATTTATGTACTTTGGGAGGAAAGGTAATATGATGACAGAAAGGCAAAAATTTTTATTAAAAGAAGAACTTAAATTTGAAAAGTGTGGCGAATTTACCATGACAAGAGAAGAGGAAATTGAAGCTCTTAAAACACTAATACATTGTATTAAAGTTACTGAGAAGATAACAGATGAAGAATGCAAAGAAATGTTCGAAAGAGAGTCAAAAAAAATAAACAAAAGATATAATTATAATGCGACAGAAAGTACAGGCAAGAGTAGTCAGAAATAATGGCTACTTTTTTCATATCATTTAAAGGCACCGCAGAGTAGAAAAAAATTTCTATTCTGTGGTGCTTTTAAAATGCACTGTATTTCTCTAACTTGCTGAGATATAAATGCAAGTAACACAATGTCAGAGTGAACTGAAGTTTAAATTAAATCAGTGTTAGAAAGAAAGGGTAATATGGATTTTTTAAAAGAAATCTTAGGAGAAGATTTATTCTCTCAAACAAAAGCAAAGGTTGATTCTTATAACCTAGAACATAAGGATAAACCAATTAAATTAGCAGATTTAAGTGACGGAAAGTATGTTTCAAAAGAAAAATTTGATTCTAAGGAAGCAGAACTAACAACCTTAAAATCGCAATTAAATAATGCTAACAATGAAATTCAATCTTACAAAGATATGGATATTGAAAGTATTAAAAAATCAGCTGATGATTGGAAAACAAAATATGAAGAAATGGAAGCTAATCAAAAGGCTGAAAAAGAGAAGAGTATTCGTGAAGAAAGAACGAATGCCTTTTTTAATGATGTTAAATTTGCAAGCGAGAGCGCAAAAGCTGGCGTTTTAGCAGAATTTAGCAAGAAAGACTTTAAGTATGATGAAGAATCTAACAAATTTTTGGGTGCTTCAGAATGGCTTAATGACTTAAAAGAAAAGGATTCAGGAGCATTCCTTAGCGATGTTGCAAATCCAAAATTTACCACAAGCATAAATGCTCCAACAAATACAGGTTCTATGGATCAAATACTACATGCTATGGGACTTGATGAAGAAAACAAAAAATAGAAAGAAGGAATTATAATGAATAGTATTGAATTATTCAAAAAGAATGCCCCAGAACTTTTAGATAAAGTTTATAAGGCAACAAGCACTACTTCAGATTTTGATATTGATGGCGCTTTAGTAAAGGCTGGTGCCAATGCAAACGAAATCATCGTTCCAAAATTAGAAATGGATGGTTTAGGAGATTATGACCGTAATAGTGGTTATTTAGATGGTGATGTAACACTTACTAATGAAACTGTAAAATTTAATTATGAACGTGGTAGAAAATTAAAAACTGATACAATTGATAACGAAGAAACTGGTGGAGTTATCATGGCTAACATGTCAAGTGAGTTCTTAAGAACAAAAGTTGTTCCTGAAGTTGATGCTGTAAGATATGCAACTTATTCAAGTTTAGAAAATATCACAGATGTTTCACCTGATGGTATAGAATACAAAACAGGAGAAGAAGTATTAACAGCTTTACAAAATGTTATGACTCAATTAGATAACGATGAAGTTCCTGAAGAAGGAAGATATCTAAGAATTGATCCTACATTACTTTCAATGGCTGAATTTGTATCAAGAACAACTAATAATGACATTCTAAAAAAATTTACACAAGTTAAGAAAGTACCTCAAAGTAGATTCTTAACAAAAATTGAATTAAAAAGTGGTAAAGATACTGACGGAGAAAGAATTGGTGGATATACAAAAGTTGCTGATAAATACGAATTAACTTCTGATTCAAGTGTTGTAAGTGGAAAAACATATTACACAAAATCAGGCGATAAATATGTAAAAGTTGAAACACCAGCTACTGGTTCAATATCAACTTATTATGAATTAAAAGAAAAAGGTAGTAGAAATATTAACTTTATGGTTATTCATAAGCCAGCAATGTTACAATACACTAAACATGCAAAAATGAAAATCTTTACACCTGATTCAGATGATTCTGGAGACTTCTATAGAATGTTATATAGAATTTATGGTTTAAATGATGCATATGAAAACAAACGTGCAGGTATTGCAGTTTCACATAAGTAGGTGATGATATGGGAAAAATTATCGGAAATAAAAAAGTAATCGAGAAATTATATACTTTAGCAGAAGTTAATGAAATAACTAGTGAATTAAACTCTAAAATTGTTGAATTAACTAAAGAAAATGAGGAATTATCTATTTCTAATGTCAGTTTAAAGGAAGAAAATGACCAATTAACTGAAGTAAATAATTCATTAAACGCTAAAATTGTTGAATTAACTGAAACTAAGAAAAATAAAAAAACTGATAAAACAAATGAATAGGAGATGATAGGATATGCAACTCGTTAATTATGAATATTATAATTCACAATATCAAGGCAGAAGCATATCCGCTTCTGTTTTTGGAAAATATGGCAAATTAGCAAGTAAAAAAGTAAATTATTATACTTACAATCGGATATGTGATAGTGATATTGATGACGATATTCGAGATGTTACTTGCGAAGTTGCTGAATTACTATTTGAACAAGAAAATTTGAAAGAAAAAATTACTAATTCTAATGAAAAAGAAATAATTAGTGATACTTTAGGACCTCGTTCTACAAGTTATGCTAATAAATCAAATTTGCAAGAAAAACAAATTTTATCTGATGAACAATTAGAACAAAAGATATATTTAATTATATATCAAGCCCTTGCTCATAAAGGATTGATGAGGAGAACTTGCTATGACTAGGCCTGATACCATAACTATCTATAACAAATTCGCAGATAAATACGTTAAAACTGTTTTAAGAGACGTTTATTGGTATGGTACGGATTCAATTAATATTTCTGGTAAAGGCATTGCCGAAAGTAATGCAATTAATATCATCATTGACGAAGATAATTTAAAGTTTTTTGTAAAGGAGAAAGAATACGTCGGTACCCCTAAAACTTATACGATTCAAAAAGGTATTCGTATTGTGCATGGTGTAGGTCCAGATGTTGAAAGCTTAAATGAATTAATCAATTATGAACAAATAACTGTTTTTTCGTACGATATAAACATTGTAGGAAGTTCCGTTGATAATATTCTAATAGGTGGAAAATAATGAATTTTCAAGCAAGTTTTAGTTTGCCAAATTATACTGAAATGATACAAAATCTCGGCTTAGAAGAGACTGGACCTGTACAAACTTTCTTTACAGAAGAAGTAAGAAGATTATCAGATGATTATGTTCCTATGGATTCAGGGATGTTAAAAAATAATGTCACAATATCTTTGGACGGCACATTTTTTACTTATGAAACTATTTATGCATTATATCAATGGTATGGTAATCTGATGGTTGATCCAGATTATCAAGTAGGTGCTTTTCCTATCACTCAAAACGGTATACAAGTAGGTTTCTTTTCAAGGCCAAATATAAATAAAATTTTAGACCCAAACGGGAGAAAACTAAACAATTTTAATGGTATCAGAGGACCTTTCTGGGTAGATAGAATGTGGGCTGATAGGCAAAATGAAATCGTTGCAAGCGTGCAACGTTTTGTAGAAAGTAGGAAAAAATGATTGGTAAACTTCGTGAATATTTAAAAAAGTGCCCTTGTTTTGAGGACATGAAAGAAATTGGTGTCGATTTTCTATCAGATGATGCCAATATTTCTTCTATAGAAAAAACGCCGATTAAGCCTATTTTAAACGAAAGAATTTATGATATTAAGAAAAAACAAGCAAGTTTTACTTTGCGTGTGAAATTAGTTCACAGTAACGAACTTAAAATACAAATAGAAAATAGTGATTTTTTAGAAGATTTAGAGGACTGGCTAGAAGAACAAAATGATAATAAAGATTTTCCGGAATTGAAAAAGGGAAAAACTGTAACTAAAATTTATGTTTCTTCTAGCGGGTATCTTTATGGTTTTGAACCTAGCCTAAGGCTAGCAGTTTATCAAATTCAAATAGTAATGGAATACGAAAAGAGAAATTGCACAGATCCGTTTGCAGATTTTTTGGATTAGAAAGAGAGGAAAATAATGCAATCAAAAAGAAAAGATTATATGTTATTTTATGTTGATAGCACAGATAGTTCTGAAAATTATGAAATTATTGGAAAAGATAATGATGAACTATCACGCACATTGAATAACAATGTTGAGGCCAAAAAAAACATTTTAGGCGAAACAAATGTTATGGTAACCCAAGGCCCACAAACATCGACTATTGACCCTTGTTATTACAGAACAACAGGTAAATTACATGCATTTTTAAAATCTATTTACTGGGAAGATAAAGAGTTAGATGAAGTTGTTGTACCATTCATGGAAGTAGACGCAACAGAAGAAGCCAAAAGCGGTGAATATAAAGCGTTCAAACAAAAAGGCGCTGTTGATTTAAAATCATGGGGTGGTGATACCAAGGGTATTAGTGAACCATTTGATATTAACTGGCTTGGTCCAAAAACGTATGGAACATTTAATCCTTCAACAAAAAAATTTACAGAAACTGTAAGTGCTTAAATCGAGGAGGGAAACCTCCTCTTAAATTTTAGAAAGGAAGCATTTAATGGCAATTGTTGTTAAAAGTAAAAAGATTAAAGAAAATATTTATGATGAAAATGGTAATGTTTTAGGAAGTATTTCATATAACCCTGAAGATGTTTCAACTTATGCAAAGTTAACTGATATTATGAAAAATTTAACAGAAATAAGCAAAGAACAAAAGAAAATAAAGAATATAAAAAATATTTCTCAAGAAGAAATTGAAAATCCTGATGGAATAGATTTTGAAAAATATCAGGCTGATTTTGAAAAATTAAACAATACTTTTCATAAATGTGAAGAAGAAATAGAAAAAATTAAAAAATCTATAGATGATATTTTCGGTGTGAACACATCTAATATTTTAATGGAAAGCAGTAATGATGTTGAAATGTTATTACCACTATTAGAAGAAGTAACTCCTAAATTCAAAAAAGCAAGAGATAAAAAAGTTAATAAATATTTAGGCACAAAAAATAAAGAATCTGATGTGATGGAATAATATGAACCCATTAATAGATAAACTGCCTTCAAAAATTCGTGTCTCAGATGAAATTTGTGATATAAATGCAGATTATAGAACTTGTTTAAAGATTATCTTAGCATATGAAGATGATGAACTAACGATGTCTGAAAAACACATGATTTTGTTAAATCTTTTGTACAAAAAGATGCCTAAAGATATTGAAACTGCTATTTTGCAAGGAATTAAATTTTTAGATTGCGGAGAGCAATTAAAAAGAAACAGTAATTTGAAACTATATTCCTTTTCTAAAGATGCTAAGTATATTTATTCTGCCATGAGTCAAGTATGTCATTGCGATTTGGAAGATATTTCTTTTTTGCATTGGTGGAAATTTTGTTATTATTTCTTGGATATTTCGGCAGATAGTTCTTTTTCAAATATCATTGGACTTAGGCAGAAAAAAGCTAAAGGAAAACTTTCTAAAGAAGAAAAAGAAATATATTTGAAATCACGAGAAATTTTTGATTTAGATTATTCATCTGAAGAAACAGAAGAAGAAAGCGGGTTCATGAAAATTTTGAACGGAGGTGATTAACGAAGAAGCTAAAAGCAAGTTAGTTATCAGTACAGAACTACGTAACAAAAAGTTAATTGATGGCTATAAGAATATAAATAAAGAGACAGATAAGCTTATTTCACAGTTTAACCGAAAAGTAGATAAAATCCAAAAAGAAGAAATAGCCGTAAATAATTTAAAAGCTAAATATAATGAATTGTTAAGTTTTTCTAAAACACCAGCCTCTTTAACCACTATGGAAAAAGAATTAAAGAAAAACGAGAAAGAGGTTGAGAATTTAGAAAAACAATATAACAATTTAGTTAATCGAATTATGTCAAATAACGAAAATATAAGTTTCAGCGAAAAATATGAAAATACCAGTGAGGTTAAAAAACTCCAAAAAGAGAACGAAGAATTCGACGCTCAAGCTTTTAATTTAAAGAAACAACTAATTGCTGTCCGTGAAAAGGCTGAACAATTGAAAGCTTCATTAAAAGAATTAAAGGTTAATCCTGGAGCTTCAATAGAAGCTGAAAGTTTAAAAGCTAAAATAGATTTATCATCAGAATCGATTTCAAGGGAAAAAGAAGAAGCTACTAAATTAATTGAAACAATTCAACAAAGTAATAATCAAAGATTTAAAGGTTTTGGTATTGACACTTCTTCGATAGGAGAGGGATTTTCAGATTTAGGTAAAAAAGTTGATAAATTTAAAAATAAAATGAGTCGTCTTGTTGGAACAGCTATGGTTTTTAGTTTGATAAGAAGTGGTCTATCATCATTATCTAAAAAATTTATTTCTTTATTAAAAACAAATGACCAGTTCTCAAATAATTTAAATCAAATAAAAGCAAATTTAATGACCGCTTTTGCCCCAATTTACAATGCTTGTTTACCTGCAATTAATTCTTTGATGAATGCAATTTCTAAAGTTACGGGAACCTTAGCAGTTTTTATATCTGGTCTTTTTGGCAAAACAGCTTCTCAAGCAAAAGAAAATGCCAAAGCTTTATATGACCAAGCTGATGCTCAAACGGCTGTAAATGAAGCCCAAGAAAATTTGGCTAGTTTTGATAAATTAGAAGTAAATAGTGATGACAGTTCATCAAGTTCCAGTGGCACAAGTCAAGGTGATAAAATTGACTTTAGCGGTGAAATTCAGGTTAGTCAAAAACTTCTTGATATTTTAAATGGAATAAAAGATTTTGTATCTAATCATGGCCAAGAATGTTTAAGCTTGTTAGGGGGCTTAGTAGGTGGTATAGGACTTTTTAAGTTAGGATTAGATGGGATTACTTCATTGGGAATAGGAATAATGATTGTAGGAATTATTGGGCTGATTCAAAGTATTATTGATTATTTGCAAGATCCTAGTTGGGAAAATTTCGGCAAAATTATCAGTAATATAGGTTTGATTATTCTTGGCTTAGGAGTTGTAATCGGCAGTGTACCATTAATGATTGCCGGCGCTTTAGTACTTATTGTTGGTTTAATCGTAAAATATTGGGATGACATTAAAGCCTTTTTTATGAAAATTATTGAATGGATTCAAAATCATATTGAAGACATAAAAAGAGACTGGGGATTAGTAGGAGAGTTTTTTGCCTCTTTGGTAAGCAATATTTTGGAATTCTTCGTTCATACTTTTGAAGACATTTTTAATAGTGTAAAAAATGTTTTAGATGGCATTATCGAACTCGTTTCAGGTGTTTTTACAGGAGATTGGGAAAAGGCTTGGAACGGTGTTAAGAAAATATTTTCTGGAATTTTCCAAACTTTGTTTAGTATAGCTAAAGCACCATTAAATGCAATAATAGCATTACTTAATAGTTTAATTGCTGGCATTAATATTTGCATAAACGGTTTAAACAAAATTCAATTTGATGTTCCAGATTGGATACCTTTAATTGGTGGCAAGAAATTTGGATTCAATATTTCACCAATTGGAAAAATTCCGATGTTAGCGCAGGGAGCAGTAATACCAGCCAATGCACCTTTTACGGCTATTTTAGGTGACCAAAAAAATGGTAAAAACTTAGAACTTCCTGAATCTTTATTAAGGAAAATTATCAAAGAGGAATCAGGTCAAAAAGATGTTGTACTAAATGCAACATTTATCATGCAATGTGAAACAGAAGAAATTGGAAGAGCAGCGTTAAAAGGCATACATTTGCTTCAAACAATTGATGGCAAAGTTTATGTTTTAAATTAGAAAGGTGCATATATGGATAAAATAAAGTTTAAGAGTGTTGACGGAACACTTTTTTTTGAGGTTCCATGGGAATGGGTTGAATCAAAAAATTTTAAACCCAAAACAAATGATATAGAAGCCCAGGGAAAACGGGCTAAATCAAACGCATATCTTTTTCGCAAACGTCAAGCACAAATACCAGATTATATCTTACCAATTTCGGTTTGTTTATATAGAAGAGAAATCTTAACACTTCTTAATATATTAAAACAAGAAAAATATCTAGCAACTTACTTTGACCATTGGGCAAATAAAGTCGTTACAGCAGAGTTTTACTCTCCAAAACCAGAGTTGGCTGTTAAACAGCTTCCCTATGACAATAATTACGGAAGCATTCTTTATGAGCCATTTGAGATTGAAATGATAGGATATGGTGATGTTTCATGACACAAATAATTTCTAATATTGATAATAATCATGTCATAGATTTTAAAGTAAATGACGGCATTGTTTCAAATGGAGAAGTAATAGGTTCTTTCATTGAAAATACTGCTGACTTGGAAATTTTAAATTTAAATCATGTATACGATAATTTACTTAATCAATATATTGATATTCAAGGTTTTGGAAAATGGTATGTTGATAATATTTCAAATGATGAGGGATATTCAACTTTAAAACTTTACGATATTTCACATCGATTTAATGAAGATTATGATGATTCATTTCCGTTTCCAGCAACGTTAAAAGTCTGGGCTACGTGGATAGGACTTAAATTAGGAATACCTTTAAAAGGTCATTTTCTTAACGAAGATTTAGAATTGAAAACAAGACCATATCTTGGTACTAAGCCAAGATATCGTGACGCTTTGAAACTTATTTCAAAATACGCTTGTGGTTATGTTCAAAAAAACTATGATAATACTTTTTCAATTAAATGGTTTGATAGTACAACAGTAAATATTCGAGCTTGGGAAGATTTTGTTCATGGTATTGAAACACCTGAAACGAATGTGGTTATTTTAAGTACGGGCGATACAGAAGATAATGTTAAATATCCTGAAGATATTCCATCAGATCCACATGAAATTCGAATTGAAGATGACTGGACTGATATTAATCGTTATGATATTAACAAAGCTATTTATGAACAAGTAAAAGGATTTAAATATACAACTATTACAAAATTAGAAGTTCCGTATGGTGTAAATGTTCGAGCAGGTCAAAAAATAAAGACAAAAGATATAGAACAGAATGATATTGAAACTTACATTTCAAAGGTGACGTACGAGTGGCAAGGCGGTGATTTTGAAGACGTTAATGCTTGGAATACTTCTATCTTAATGGAAGAGCTAAAAGAGACATCTACAAAATTAGAATATGCGAATTCTTTTGAAAATAAGGTGTTGTCAGTCGAAAGGCAAACAAATAAAAATACTGGCGAAATTAGAGATTTAATAACAAAGACAGAAGAATTCGGTACAAAAATATCTCAAAATAAGCAAACAATTGATGAAATATCTCAAACCGTAAATAATAACATGACTTTCGAAAGAGAAGCTTCAGGAACGAGTTACGTAGTCTTAGATAATTCCCATGAAGGGCCTTTAACAAAATTATGTATAAAAGGTAATATGAGTTTACTTTATCCCTCAGAAGATTTGTACTTATCTGAAGATACTTTTTTGTTAGATAGTTATTTAATTGTAGAAGATAAGAATTCTAATAAAAAAAGAATTCATTTACCTATAGATTATTTAAATTACGTTAATGATAAACTTTGCGATGAATTTGTTTATGAAAATGGGAAAATGAAGCTAATTAGAAGATTAAGTGTTGATAATCAGCCTTTGTCTCAAGAAATCGTAACAGAATTAGATGATTTTCTAATAGATGTTTATGACGATTACAATAAAATTTACTTAGAGAGTTTTCAAGACTTAAATCTTAAATATGACGCTAAGTATGTCATTAAAAATAATTATACAGAGCATTTTATTTCAGACTTGGAATTGGAAAGTTCAAGACGCCAAACAGAGTCAGAAATTATTGATAAAGTCTATGGCAAGTATGTAGATGAAAATGGTGAAGTTAAAGATATTTCAGCAACGCTCGAGCTAAAAATAAACATAAAAGATTTAGCGAGTGTTATTAATGCTTGTGCAGACATTATCAATATAAAAAGTAAAGAATTTATTTTAGATTCCTTGCTTTTAAAAATAAACAAAGACGGAACTATAAAATCCACTGGTGGCGTTATAGGTGGCTGGCATATCACTGACACTAGTCTATGGTGTGATATTATTCCTGAGTATGATTACACGGAAGCGGATCGTGAAAAATTACGTTCTTATCTTTCAGGAAAAGGTACTTTGACTGATGAAGAGAAAAAACTCTATGATTTAACGGGGGATGGTCAAATTGATTCAGCTGATTTGTTACGTTTAAGCCAATTTCTTTATTTTGATATAAAAAAATCAAATCCTGGGAAGTTGATTTTAGATACGAACAATTGGATAGCACCGATACAGATTATTAATAGTTCAGGAGAAATTATTTCTTCATTTGGCGTTTTCGGAGCCTATACAAAGAATTCAAATATTGAATAGAAAGGAATTTTATGTCATTAGAAAAATTAAAGATGAAATTTTTGGCTAAGGGGGAAGAAGGAGCACAACCTATAAAACCCGACACCATGCAAAAAATAACCGATAAAATTGATGAAAATATAGATTCGACACTCGATAATATTGCCACTCTTGGTAATATTCAAAAGGAATTGAATGGAACAAATAATTCTTTTTATATTGGCAGATTTACTAAAAATTTAAGTTTGTTAGTGTCACAGGAAACAATTTTAAAACCTGAAAGAGCAAATGTAAAAAATATGTCAGTTGAAAATGGTATTATCACTATTAATGAATCAGGATTTTATTATATTAATTGTTTTTTCCATTTGCTTCAAACCAAGGGAGCGACCAGATCGTTTGTCAATATTGTTGTTGAAAACGGTGGAGATTTATGTCCCACAGGCTTACGTTCAAATGACAGTCAAGCCCTTAGTGCAAATGGTGACCCTGCTTACGAACTTAATAGTCTAGTTTACCTTGAAAAAGGTGCTAAATTAACATTTTCTATTTTTGTTTCTGCAGATACCGTTCTAAAAGGAAATGAAGAAAATGACGTTGACAGTTCAAGAATTACAGTCTTTAAAATTAGAAACTAGGTGAGACATGAAAATAGAATTATATAAAAATCGTGAATCAGATTTAAAAGATAATCAATTTTGTGGCACTCAATTTGAGCAAAATGCTTATAAATTAATGTTTGATTTTGATAATTTAGAAGAATTGTTAAAAGGCAAAGTGAATGTGATAAAAACCATTCACTTTTTTCATGACGATTTTGTCAAAGAAAATTTTATTGGTGACGGTATCATTGAAAATAATGAATTTTATTTAACGCAAGCCATAACTAAATATCAAATTATTTATTTCTTTGTTCAAATTAATGCTAAAGACTTTAGATGGACAAGTAAAGCATTTAAAATAAGTCTTTTTGATTCTTTGAACGTTGACGGAACATTACCTGAAGATAAAAAAGGTATTTTACAAACTTTTATTGAAGAACTTGCAGAAATAAAAAACGATGTCTTAAATGGTAAATACAATGGTATCACTCCAGCCATTGGCGAAAATGGTAACTGGTTTTTAGGTGAAGATGACACAGGAAAGCCAAGTCGGGGAGAACAAGGAATTCAAGGTATACAGGGGATACAGGGTATTCAAGGCGAAAAAGGTGAAAAAGGAGATGTAGGCGACAGTGGTGTCTATTGTGGTTCTGATGAACCTGATGAAAATAAAAATGTTTGGATAAATCCTGAAAGTAATGCAGATAAATTTGATTACGAAAATGATATTGAAAATAGACCTAAAATAAATAACATTGAATTAATAGGTAACAAAAGTTCAAAAGAATTAGACCTAGTAAGTTCAAATGATTTAAAAAACTATTACTCTAAAGAAGAATCTGATGTTACTCATAAAAAATTGAATGAAAGACTGGATGATATCAAAGAAGATTTGAACAGTGTTAAAAATAACGTGTTGTCAACAGGCTCAGCATCTGGTTCTTTTATGAATATTCAAGATAGTGCAGAATCAAAGATAAAAGAATTAAGTCTCGAGGGAATTTTGAAGCAGAATACAACTCAAGGAAATAATTTATTAAATATAAATAATTTAAAAGAAACTACATTAAACGGTGTAACTTTGTCTAAAAATAATGTTGGAGCAATTGTGTTGAATGGTACAGCCACATCAGACGCAAATTTTAGATTTGCTATTGATGATATTGAGGCAACAACGGATTATGCGGTGCAACTATATAAACTTCAGGGAAGCTTTACAAATAATTATGTTTCAATTTATTTATCAGAAGATAGTCAATTTAGTAGCTTTTATCTATTATCATTAACATCACAAGATTTTATATTTTCAAATTTGGAAAATAAAACTTATAAATATGTTCAAATAAAGGTGAATAGCGGTGTAATTTGTAATAATTTAATTATAGGCTGTCAAATCGTCAAAGATAAATATATAAAAACATTTGAAAAATTTACAGGCGGTCAGCCTAGTCCTAGTCCAAATTATCCACAAAAAATTGAAACGATAATGAATAGTTTAAAGATTACGAGTTGCAATAAAAATTTAATTAATAAAAATTTAATTGATAGGTATTATAGTTACACCTATGGAAGTGTTGGCTTGATTCCTGCAAGGCAACAAAAAAATAATAATAGAGGAACTTTAAGCCCAAAAAATGCAATTATAATTTGTCCGAGCACTAATTATACACTTACCGTTCCAAGTGGAATAAAATTTGCAATTGCACAAATGAAAAGCGATTTTGTTTCATTAGGCGATACTAACTGGTTAATGTCTACCAAATCACCTTACACAATAAAAACTAGTCCAAATGCTAAATATATTGCTTTTAATTTTTCAAAAGATGATAACTCGGATTTTAGTGATGATGACTGGACTGATTTTATAAATGGTAATTTACAATTAGAACAAAATTCAACCGCTACATCATTTGTAGAACATTTAGAGAGTATGGTCAATATAAATCTTCCAGAAGGAGAATTTATAGGCAAACTAAATGAAACTTACAAAGACGAATTAGTAGCAGTTTATAATCAAGAAGAAGGACAATATCATTTAATGCTTAATAAAAAGTTGCGTCATTTCACACTACCAATTTCTGAAATGAACAATACTGATAAATTTCCAGGTTGGAACGGTCAAATTATACAACAATTAGATTCTGATTTTCCATTAGTCGACAATGCTTTATCAGAATATACAAATTATATCAGTACAGCAACGAACAAAAAAAATACTTACAGAGTAAATTCAAGATATCCAGGCAAACCAACATTGTATATATCTTCTAACATTATGTTCGGTTCTATCATGACGCAAACTGAAATAAAAGAAAAATATTCTGATTTAATAATTGATTTATATTATGGAATACCACAGAATAATCAATACACAATAGATTTAGGCGTTATAGATATCCCACTATCATATAATAAAGTTACTAACATTTTCACTGATAGTGATTTATTACCACAAATTAATGCAAAGTATTACCAGAATTTTGAGACAACAATTAAAAATTTAAAGGTGAATGAGCAAAGTTTGAAACAAGAACTTAGTGATATAAAATCGAGACTTACAATTTTAGAAAGCAAAGAGGTGTAACAATGGCTATTCTCAAAATTAAAGATAATCATGGCGTTTGGCATATAATTAAGGCTTTAAAAGGCAAAGATGGTATTAATTTAGAATTTGAATGGAATGGAACCAAATTAGGTGTTAAAACATCTGAAGAAAAAGAATTTAAGTATGTTGATTTAAAAGGTGAAACTGGTCAAACTGGTGCAACAGGTATGACTGGTAATAGTATTAAGAATATCGAAAAATTATCAACTAAAGATAATGTTGACACATATGCTGTCAATTTCACGGATGGTACACAAACAACTTTCAATGTTAGGAACGGAGAAGTTTCTTTAGATGAACTTAAAGAAGTAGATAGTAAAGTTGAGAGTAATTATGAAGAATTTGAAAATTTAAAATCAGAATTGTTAGCTGTAAATGAAGTTAGGGATTCATTTATTAACGTTGGAGATTCATATAAAGAACAATTGTTAAATTTGTCGATTGATGGTGTTTGCAAACAGACGACAACCACAGGAAAGCAATTATTTAATATTAAAAATATAACTGAAGGACGTTATATTGATGAATCAGGCAATATTTTAAATAATCCTAACTGGAATATAAGTCTCGAAAATATAGATGTGAGTACAAATGAAGAATATACTTTTTCAAGAGATAATTTAGAAATAAATGAGAGCCAATTTCTTATTTGTGAATATAACTTGAATGGTGATTTTATAAAGCAAAATAGCTTATGGCAAAAAGGAACATATAAATATACAATTACAACAACTTCCGAAACAAAATTTGTTCATTTAGGGTATAGAAATGATTTTGCTCATAGTGATTTAATGTTTCAGAAAGGAACCGACAGGACACAGTTTGAACCTTATACAGGTTGCCAACCAAGCCCTAGCCCTGATTATCCACAAGAAATTGAAACAATAACAGGTAATTTTAGTTTGACTAGCTGTAATAAAAATTTGTTTAATAAAAACAAACCAAATATATTAAATGCCTATATTAGTGGTGTTGATGGAGAAATAGGTTCTGATAATGTCACAAGCATATTTGTAAAATGTAAACAAAATACAAATTATACAATTTCAAAAATTGTTTCATCAAGATTTATAGTAGGAACGACAAGTGTTAAACCTCAAAATAAAGTTATATGTAATTCCTTTAAAAGAAATGATAATGTTACTAATATAACTATATCAACGAATTCAAATGATAAGTATTTAATTGTTTATGTACTAAATAGTAAAGATGAATTAATATTAAATAAAATATTTGATAGTTTACAGATAGAAGAAAGTCTAACTGTAACATCGTTTGAAGAACACTTACAATCTCAAATAACTGTTAATCTTCCAGAAGGAGAATTCATAGGTAAATTTGATGAAAATTACAAAGACGAATTAGTAGCAGTTTATAATCAAGAAGAGGAACAATATCATTTAATGTTGAATAAAGTAATTGGAAAAAAGGTAGTCGATGGAAAGACTGGAAGTATCGCAAAAATAGGTGATAACTGTTTTGGAATTAATGATGCAATTAAAAATTTTTTGCATTTCAGCGATTTTACAATCGATAATAAT
>ENA-OPWR01000500-OPWR01000500.1-human-gut-metagenome-genome-assembly--contig:-NODE-500-length-35071-cov-3.281357_pt1 | contig 35071 bp, 35 predicted proteins | sample MGYA00241507_ERZ502006 | MGnify/ENA primary metagenome ERZ502006 (study PRJEB25962, sample SAMEA2043041) | human gut metagenome | biome: human gut; feature: human-associated habitat; material: faeces...
TATAATTCTTATGATGTTTAATTTTGCAAAGGTAGGAAAATAGATTCGAGTTGAATTTTTCGGACTAATATTAATATATCTTGAATATATAGTCTTTTAATAGTTCTTTTTCAACTTTAAAGTTGAATATTTGTTGCATTATACTACATTATTCATATCTTTGCATAAAGATATTTTAGATATGGATATAGAAACAGTCGATAAATTCTTGAAAGAATTTAAAGATAAGGCTAGGGCTTTCGGGATTATCTTTCGTATAGATAGAAAGAAGAATATGCAAGCTTTGCTTGATTTGGAAATTTCGGCAATTATGCGTGAAAAGATAATAATGTCTTTGACAGTTGAGGACTATTATAAAGGTCCTACGGAAGATAAGTTGAATTATATGGGAGAACTTTGGGAGTTTGGCAAGTCCGTAGATAAAAAGGAGGTTTATATCAAAATAAGTAAAGGTACTGGAGCAAATTCTCCAATCTGTGTCTCCTTTCATTTGGCAGAGAGAAAAATAGAACATCCTTTCAAAAATAAAAAGTAGAAGTTATGAAAAGTCCGTTTACAGGTGGTGACGCTGCATTGTGTCATGAGAAGCAATCATTTGAATTTCGAAAAGACAATTTTGAGATAGTATATCATTTTTATAGATGTAAGGATACAAATGAAGAGTTTACTACAACTGAACTTGATCAACTGAATATGAATCAAGTTTATAATTTGTATCGTCAGAAATATGCAATACCATTTCCGGATGAAATAAAAAGGGTCCGGGAATTATATGGTATATCTGCACTTCGTATGTCTAAACTTTTAGGTTTCGGAGATAACCAATATAGAAAATACGAAGAAGGAGAGATGCCTAGTGTGTCTAATGGAAAAATGATTTCAGCTTTGAAAGATCCTCATTTCTTTTTGGAAATTCTGAAACTTGCTCAAAATCAGTTTCCAAATGATGAGATACTTAAAATTGAAAAAAGGGTAAAGGAACTGTTATTAAATAATTCCTGTTTTGAGAATAAAATAAATGAATTTATATTTCACAACCATTTGTCTTTACGTTCAAGTATGAATGGGTATGCTTCTGTCATTCCCGAGAAGGTTAAGCAGATTATTGTCTTTTTTGCATCTGCATTACAAGGAGTTTTTGAAACAAAACTAAATAAATTATTATTTTATTCTGATTTTCTTTCCTATAAGAAATATGGTAAAGGTATTAGCGGGTTACAATACCAAGCTATAAGTTATGGGCCTGTTCCTGTGCGTTATAGTACTATATATGAGAATCTGGACGGATTAAAAAAGGAAATCATAAATTTGGGAAATGGTTATTCTGGAAGTATGATTACAACTGTTGAGCAATTTGAACAGTCTTTATTTACAGTTGAAGAATTAGAGGTTTTACAATGTGTATTAGTTCATTTTGAGAAGAGTAAGGCTAATGAAATTTCAGAAATGAGTCATGCTGAAGAAGCGTGGCGCCAAAATGAAAAACAGCATAGCTTGATTGATTATAGTTATGCGTTTGATTTGAGACAGTTGTAATGTAAGCCCCCTTCTAGTTCTGTATAAACAGAGAATCGCTATAAACTTATTAGATTTATATAGTGATTCTATATTTTATACGGGGTACTTTATCGGGAGCTTACCTTTAAAATTATAATTTTAGTCTTTTGTTTCCTAATATAATCTTATACAACTAAGTGTTAATTTTTTGAATTCTTTCTTTTTTTACAAGTATTTATTTTAAAAATTAACTATATGTATTGACAAATAATAAGAAAGATGATATAATCTTAGTACTGGTTGATGAATAGCATATAAAGGGGGAAGATGAAATGAAAAATTCTTATGTGATTGAGTATTTAAATGAAAATGAGTTTAGAAAAAAAGAAAGAGCAGTAAAAAAATATAATATGTTAGCTTATAAAAAGTTAATTTTTGAATTTTATCCTAATTTTAGAGATGGAAAATTTGATGGAATAGTTGTTTCAAAAAATACTGGTGAGGGAATAATTAAATATGATTTAAAATTACCTACCGATCCTACATTTGCTAAAGTTTATCATGATATTGTTTTACATTATACTGTTTATGAAAAACAAAAAATTGTTATGTTAAATAATATTACTCCGGATGATATATTAATGGAGGGTCATCAAAAAGAACTTACTACTTATAAAGGTGTTCCTATTTCAAAATCTCATGCTGAAAAAGATATGTTTAAAATTAATTTATTAAATATGTTAGGAAAATAATTTTACTGTCTACTTTTTTGTGTATTGAGTAGTAGAAAAGAGTGAATAATTTGAATAAAGATTTAGATAATATTTTTAAAGATCATCATTATATGTATATTGTTGATGATATATTGAATAATAAATATTTTTCTGAAATAAAAAGATGTAAACATCATGGAATGAATCGGTTTGATCATTCACTTAGAGTTTCTTATTATTCTTATTTATTAGCGAAAAGGTTAGGCTTTAACACTGTAGAAACAGCTAGAGGCGGTTTATTACATGACTTTTTTGTTACAGAAGATTTGAATGTTAAAAAACAGAGGTTTAGTTTGTTCTTTCATCCTTATGTTTCTTTAAAGAATGCATCTTATTATTTTGAATTAACTGATAGAGAGAAAGATATTATTATTACTCATATGTTTCCTAGTTTACCTCATAGAATTCCAAGATATATGGAAAGTTGGATTGTTAGTTTGGTTGATAAAATAGTTGCTACTTATGAATTTTATTGTTCTTATGGTAAAAATTATGTTTATAAATTATCTAATATGTATGTTATATTACTAATATTATGTCGGTGGTAGGATTAACTGTTTTGGTTAATTCTTTTTCTTTTATTAAGGAGGATTTTAAATGAAAGTTATTGTAATTACAGGACCTACTGGTGTTGGAAAAACTAAATTGTCTGTTTTACTTGCTAAGAAATATGATGGAGAAATTATTAATGCTGATGCTATGCAAGTTTATCGTGATTTAAATATTGGGACTGCTAAGATTACTGAAGAAGAAAAAGAAGGAGTTCCTCATCATTTATTTGATATAAAAAATGTAAATGAGGAATATTCTGTTTACGATTATCAAAAAGATTGTCGAAAAAAAATAGAAGAAATTATTCAAAGAGATCACGTTCCTATTCTTGTAGGTGGAACAGGGTTATATATTAAATCAGCACTCTATGATTATCAGTTTTCTGATTATTCTAAAGAGAGTAAGGAAATTTATGAGGATAAATCTTTGGAAGAATTAAATGAGATTTTAAGAGAAATTGATCCTAATGGAGCTTGTTTTGTTGATCAAAATAATAAAAGAAGAATAATTAATGCTATTATTTATTATCAAGAAAATGGAAAGTCTATTTCTCAAAATCATACTAATCAACTTCTTTATGATTGTATTTTTATTGGTCTTACTACAGAACGAGATAATTTATATAGGATTATTAATCAAAGAGTAGATAAGATGATTGATATGGGTCTTGTTGATGAAGTAAAGAATTTTTATGATCAAAAGATTTTTACTAAGCCTTTGATTGGTGGAATTGGTTATAAGGAGTTATATCAATATTTTGATAAAGATATATCTTATGAAGATGCTATTGATTCTATTAAAAGAAATTCTAGGAGATATGCTAAAAGACAATATACTTTTTTTAGAAATAAATTAGATATTAAGTGGTTTAATACGGATTATTCTAATTTTTGTAATACAGTGAATGAAGTATCGGTTTATATTGAAAATAATGTAGTAAATTAATATTTTTTTTGTTATAATAAAAGTGTTTTTAATAGTGTTAAAATACTTATTTATTTGTTTTGTTATTGTTAAGTATTTTTTTATATAAGAAAAGAGGTTTTTATGAAAAAAGTAGTTATTGGTATGAGTGGAGGGGTTGATAGTTCTGTTGCTGCTTTACTTTTAAGGGATCAAGGTTATGAAGTAATAGGATTATTTATGAGAAATTGGGATAGTTCTATTAATAATGATTATTTAGGTAATCCTAATTTAGAAAATTCTATTTGTCCTCAAGAAGAAGATTATAATGATGCTAAAAGTGTGTGTGATAAATTAGGAATTCCATTATATAGAGTAGACTTTGTTAAAGAGTATTGGGATTATGTTTTTACTTATTTTTTAGATGAGTTAAAAAAAGGTAGGACTCCTAATCCAGATGTAATGTGTAATAAATATATTAAGTTTGATTTATTTATTAGGGAAGCATTAAAATTAGGGGCTGATTATATTGCAACAGGGCATTATGCTAGAATAAAGGATGGAAAACTTTTTAGGGCAGTTGATTTAAATAAAGATCAATCTTATTTTTTGGCTTATGTTTCAAAAGAGAAATTTTCTAATGTATTATTTCCAATTGGAGAATTAGAAAAACCTATGGTGAGAAAAATTGCTTTGGAAAATGGATTAGTTACAGCTAAAAAGAAAGACTCTACAGGGATTTGTTTTATTGGAGAGAGAAATTTTACTAAATTTTTAGAAAATTATTTACCTAATCAATCTGGAGATATTATTGATATTGATACTAAGGAAAAGGTTGGAGAACATATTGGTCTTATGTATTATACAATAGGTCAGAGAAGAGGATTGCATTTGGGAGGACATCATGAAAAGAGTTATGTTGCTTTAAAAGATTTGGAACATAATATTTTATATGTTGCTAGTGGAGATGAAAATCGCTATTTATATTCTAATCGGGCAATTATTGAGGAATTTAATTTTTTGACTGATGAGAGACCTGAGAAATGTACATGTAAGTTTAGGTATCGTTCTCATGATGTAGAGATTCAAGTTAAATATTTAGAAAATGGGGATTTGGAATTAACTTATGATAGAGCAAAAGCAGTAACTCCTGGACAGTTTTGCTGTTTGTATCAAGGAGATTTATGTTTAGGTGGAGGAATTATTAAGGAAGTATTTTAATTTTACTTGACATTTTACTTGACATAATTTGTAAACATGATAAAATATAATTAGAGAGGGATGGAATATGAATACTGTTGATAAAATTAATTTAATTTTGAAGAAGACTAATATCTCTAAAGTTAATTTAGCTAAGTATTTAGGTGTTTCTAGACAAATGGTATATAATTATTTGGATAGTGATGATTTGAATAAGATGCCTGCTGAAAAGTGTCAATTGTTATTTAATTTGTTAGAAGTTAGAAGTTGTGAAGATATTGTTAATAAAGAACTTACTGATGAATATTTACAATCTGTTTCTAATAAAGTTTTTAATTATAAAAAAGTTCCTTCAAAGAAGGAAGAAGTTATTGAACTTTCTGGATTAAAAAAAGAGGAACAAGATTTAATTTCTGATATTGTCTTTCTTTTAAAGGAAATATTGAATGAGAATAAAACTAAAGAAAGTTATATTACTTTGAAATATTTATATCATTTTATTCAATCTTTAACTAATATGAAAGAAGCAAAATATATTTTAGGGTATGTTGCTAAAAATAATGGTTATTTGAAGTATAATGTATATGATTTTAATGAAGAAAATCAATTTATTTTTGAAAGTATTATGTACTCTGCCATGACTTTATATACTAATGGTGGTGCTTCTAAGAGTAAGTTAGCTGAATCTCATAGAAGATGGGAAGCAGATTTGGAGAGAAAAAATGAGGAAAAGTTAAGTCGTACACAGGAACTAAACACGGCTAAGGTACAAGCTTTAAGAGAACTTGGATATAATGAAATTAATGAAAGAAATGCTAGTGAGGTATTTGATAAAATTGCTGAAATACAAGCTAGAAATAATAAGTATTAGGAGGTAAATATGATAAATTTAATTTTTCTTCCTATTCGAATTTTATTTTCATTAATATTTTTACCGATTAAGTTTACTTTTAAAATTTTAGGGATAAGATAGATAAAAAAGTTGCTAATTTTTAATTAAAAGTTAGTTGCTTTTTTGATATTTTTCATTATTTACATTATTGTCTTGTTGTGATATATTTTGCAACTGAAGTGTCGAAGTTTCCAGATTGGATGGGAAGTTTAGTACTTCTTTTTTTGATTGTATATTTCCACTAAGATACCATTTTTACCATATCATCAAAGTAGTTAGAATTGTTTTTTCTATATGTAGTTTTTATCCTAGTTAATTTTTAGTAAAGTGTAAACTTATTTTGGATAGAGAAGGGGAGTAATAGTTTAATTTTAAGTCCCCTATTTTAATTTTTATATAAATTGATAGTTATTCTTTGGTTTTAACTTAATTTGATATATTGAACTTATTTAAATTATATAATTATTCAATTAAATTAAAATAATTAAGATTTTAGAATTTATTATAATTTGAGTTTGTATTATTATTTTTAATAAAATAAATTATAATAAAAATTATTATTCTTAATTAGATTATTAGTTATAGATTTTAAAATTTAAATCGAAATTAAGAATGATTAATAATTATCCATTTCAAGTTAAAATTTAGATAATCAAATATTAAATCAAGAATTAAATTGATAATTGTTTATCTCAAATTAAATTTGAAAATATTAAAGTTAGACAATTATCCATCTCAAGTTAAATTTTAGAGAATAAAAATGGAATCGAAAACCAAAAAGATGAATGATTGTTCAACTCAAATCAAATTGAATTTTACTTGACTTAAATTAAATTTGAAAATTAAAAAGTTGTATAATTATGCATCTCGATTTAAAATTTTTTTAATTTAGATTTCTAAATTTAATTTGAGTTAATGAATGATGATGATTTATTCAACTCAAACTTTTATATTGATTAATTAATAATTCACTATAAACTTTGATAAAAATGTTTTGCATAAACTATAAATTTATTTTAAAAATTATATTTTTTGTTAGTTCCGATAATTTATATTATGTAAACTTCTATATCTAAAACAGAAAGAAAACTCTTGTATTATAAGGGTTTTCTATATATTTTATTATTTCATTTAATTATTTATTCTTTTCAAGTTTAATACTTTATTAGTATTTTTATTAATAAAAGCTATTATTTTAATTTTTCTTTTAATTCATATAATAAATTTAAAGCTTTTAATGGTGTTAATTCCAGAACATTTGTTTGTTTTAATATTTCTTCAACTTCACTTTTTTCTGATATTTTTTGTGAAATTACTTCTAATGGTAAACTTGTTTGGATGGTAATTTCTTTTTTACTTGGATCGTTATTTTCATAAGCTGCTAGTATTTCGTATGCTCTAGTTAATACTTCGTTCGGTAATCCTGCTAATTTTGCTACGTTAATACCATAACTTTTGTCTACACTTCCATCTTTTACTTTATGTAGAAAGATAATGTTTTCTCCGTCTTCTGATGCTGATACGTGTTTGTTTTTTAAGTGTTTTAATTCTTTTTCTAATTTTGTTAATTCGTGATAGTGAGTTGAAAATAGTGTTTTACATCCTATTGTATTATTTACATATTCTAGTATTGCTTGGGCTAGGCTCATTCCGTCGTAAGTAGCAGTTCCCCTACCCAATTCATCGAATAAAATTAGACTATTTTTTTTTGCATTTTTTAAGGCGTGAGTGGCTTCTATCATTTCTACCATAAAAGTGGACTCTCCACTGACCAAATCATCACTGGCACCTATTCTTGTGAATATCTGGTCAAATATAGGCATTTTTGCTTCTTTTGCGGGTACAAAACATCCTATTTGGGACATAATAGCGATTATTCCTAATTGTCTCATATAAGTGCTTTTTCCGGCCATATTAGGTCCTGTAATTAATAGTGTATATACACCATTATCCATTACAATATCATTAGGGACATATTCTCCTTTAATTACTCTTTCTACAACTGGATGTCTTGATTCTATTAGTTTTAGACTATGATCTAATGTTATAGTTGGTCTTACATAATTATATCTTTCGCTTACTAAGGCAAAACTTTGTAAAACGTCTATTTCACTGATTGTTTTCGCAACTTTTTGTAATTTGGGAATATATTTTTTTATTTTATCTCTAATCTCGATAAATAGTTCATATTCTAGATTAATGATTTTTTCTTCAGCACTTAAGATTAAATCTTCTTTTTCTTTTAAAAGTGGTGTAATAAAGCGTTCACAATTGGTTAGGGTTTGTTTTCTAATATATCCCATATCTTCTTTGATTAATCCTAAGTTTCCTTTAGATATTTCAATATAGTATCCAAATACTTTGTTAAATCCTATTTTTAGATTTTTAATTCCTGTTCTCTCTTTTTCTTCTAATTCAAATTTGCTGATGAAGTCTTTTCCCCCACTTCTTAATTCTTTTAGTTCATCTAATTCACTAGAGTAACCTTTTTTTATTAAGTATCCTTCTTTTAGGGTAACAGGAGGTTCTTCATAGATAGATGTTTCTAAGAGATCATATAAATCTGTTAGAGGATTAATTTCACTATAAAATTTGATTTCTTTTAGCATTTCAGCGATGATTGGTAATACTTTTAGGGAATTTTTTAATTGAATTAAATCTCTTCCATTAGCGTTTCCTAAGGCTATTCTTCCACTTAATCTTTCTAGGTCATAGATTTCGTATAGATTTCTTCTTAAGTCTTCAGTTAAAATAAATTCGTCAATTAATTTGCTTACTACTTCATGTCTTTTTTCTATGGGTTTCTTTTCTTTTAGTGGGGCTTCAATCCATTGCTTTAATTTTCTACTTCCCATAGCTGTTTTGGTATTATCTAGAAGCCATAATAAGGAATAATTTCGGTCTTTTAAGCGTATGCTTTCTGTTAATTCTAGGTTTCTTTTTGTATGAATATCCATCTTTAGAAAATTATCTGTTTCATTGATGATGACTTTTTGTAGGTGACCTAAACTTCTTTTTTGATTGATAACTAAATAATATAATAAATGTTTGATTGAAGTGATATAGCGACTATCAGTTATTCCTTTGTAGCAAAATTTATATTCATCTGTTTCTAAAATGTTATTTACAAGGGTTACTGTTAAGTGGTATTGTTCTTTTAATAGATTAATAATACTAGTATCTACTTCTTTATTGACTACTACTTCTTTTAGTCCAAAAGACAAGATATCATTGATTAATTTATCGTTGTCGTGAGGAATAATCTCAGCATATAGTTCTCCTGTTGTGATATCGGTATAAACAATAGAATAGCAATATTCATAGTCATAGATGCTACCAATATAGTTATTTGTTTTTTCATCTAAGCTATTGGAACTAATAATGGTTCCTGAGGAGATGACTTCAGTAACGTCTCTTTTTACGATTCCTTTTGCAGTTTTTGGATCTTCTAATTGTTCACAAATGGCTACTTTGAATCCTTGTTTGATTAATTTGTCTACATAAATATCTACTGCATGGTGAGGAACTCCACACATTGGGACTCTTTCTTCTAGGCCTGCGTTTCTTCCTGTTAATGTTAATTCTAATGCGTGTGAGACAACTTCTGCATCTTCAAAGAACATTTCGTAGAAGTCTCCTAATCGATATAAGAGAATTACATCAGGATATTTGTCTTTTAATTCTACATAGTGCCTCATCATAGGGGCTAATTTTGTTCTGTCAATTTCACTTATTTTCATTTTACTTCACCTTTTCTTGCTTATATAAGTATACCAGAAAAAATGGTAATTCGTGGTATTTTTAATTCTTTGTTTACAAAAAATACTGATAGAGACTTATCTATTTTATCAAACAAAAAACTTAGGACAATACCTAAGTTTGTATGTTTATTTATTTCATTAAGTCGATTGCTTTTCTTACTTTGATGTCATATTTTACAGCGTCATCTCCACCAAGTGAAGATTTTACATCTTCTTCTGTCATGTTGTATTTTTGTGCTAAATCTTTGATTTGATCTAAAGCTTCTTTTTCATCAGCTTCGATTTGTTCTTCTTTGATGATTGCGTTTAATAAGTAACTATTTTTAAGTCTAACTTCTGCTTCTTTCTTCATATGATTAACAATGTCTTCTTTAGTTGTTCCAGCATATTTTAAGTATAATTCTTCAGTAATTCCTTGAGCAGACATATGACTCATGAAATCATTGTACATTGCTTCAGCCTCTGCTTCGATGATTTCTTCATCTAATTCGATAGCCATGTTGCTTACGGCTTTTTCTAATAGAGCATCTACATATTTTTTTTCTGCTGCTTCTTCTTTTTGGGCTTTGATTTCTTCTTTCATTTTCTTTTCTAAGTCTTCTTTAGTTTTAACATCTTCCATACCTAAATCTTCGAAGAAATCTTTATCTAATTCTGGTACTTCTTTAGTTTTGATTTCATTTACTTTTACTTTGAAGATAACTTCTTTACCTGCTAGAGATTTTTCTTGGTATTCTTCTGGGAAAGTTAGGGTTAAATCTTTTTCTTCTCCTTTTTTCATTCCAATGATTCCTTCTTCAAAACCAGGAATGAATGAGTGACTTCCGATTTCTAATGAATAGTTTTCTCCTTTTCCTCCTTCAAAAGCAACGCCATCTTTAAATCCTTCAAAGTCGATAACAGCAACGTCGCCGTTTTCTACTGCACCTTCTTCTTTGATAACTAGTTCAGTGTAACTTTTTAATAATTCATCAATTTTTTGTTGTACTTCTTCTTTAGATACTTTAACAGTTTCTTTTTTCACACCTAAATTTTTGTATTCTCCTAAAGTTACTGATGGTTCTAGAATGAAAGAGAAATTTACTTCTAATTCATCGTCATTTACTTTTACTACATCAATTTTTGGTTCTAAAATTGGTAAGATTTTTCCTTCTGTTAGAATTCTTTTATATTCTTGATCAATTAGGATATCTGCTGCTTCCATTACGATTTGACCAGGGAAGTTTCTTTCGAAGATATTTCTTGGTGCTTTTCCTTTACGAAATCCATCTACTTTGTATTTTGGACTAATTTTTTTGAAAGCTTGATCTTTTGCTTTTTCCCAATCTTCTTTTTGTGCTTTGTAATTTACTACTTTTTTCATTTTTTCCTCCTAAGTATTTTTATAATATTTCTACAATTTTAACATTATATGTTCCATTTGGGCTTTCTACTGCACGAATGTCTCCTGCTTTAGCGTTCATGATGGCTTTGGCTAGTGGAGATTCGTTTGAAATCTTATTATTTGATGGATCAGCCTCTTTTGATCCTACTATCATGTATTCTTCTGTGTCATCATCATCTTCTTCAATATATTCAATTTTTACAGTAGATCCAAGACATACAGCATCTGTTGAATTCTTTTCAATGATGTGAGCGTTTTCCATGATTTTTTCTAATTCTTGAATTCTTCCTTCTACTTGTGCTTGCTCATTTCTTGCTGCATCATAATCGGCATTTTCAGATAAATCTCCTAATGCTCTTGCTTCTTTTAATGCTTTAATGACAGCAGGTCTTTTGACATTTTTTAAATCATTTAATTCTGTTTCTAATTCTAAAAAACCTTGATCGGTTAAATATACTTTTTCACTATTTTTCATTATGTATTCCTCCTCAACTATTTCAAAATTTTACTATAAAAAGGGTTTTTTGTCAAGAAAAAAATAGAGATTCTATTCGTTTATATCATTTACTATTTTTTTGAAAATATCCCCTCTTTGATAAGCATTTTTAAACATATCAAAACTAGCGCTTGCTGGGGAAAACAATACGACTTCTCCGTCAGTTGCTACTCTATTTGCGATATCAATGGCACTTTCTAAATCATCTAGAACATAGATTTGTAAAGTGTTGTTTCCTTGTTTCTTTTTTTCTTCCATTACGGCATCATAGATTTTGTTTTTAGTTTGACCGAATAATACTAATTTAGAAACTTTCTCTAAAATTGGTTTGGCTAGTGGGGTATAAGGAATGTTTTTGTCACTTCCTCCAGCGATTAAGACAATTTTTTCAGAGAAAGCATATAGCCCTCCTAGGCATTTATCTGGTGTTGTGCTAGCAGAGTCGTTATACCATTTTACCCCATTTATTTCTCTTACAAATTCTAGTCTATGTGGTACACTTTTGATGCTTTTTACTAAAGTTTCGATTTTGTTTAAGTCTGGTAAAAATTCTTTGGTGGCATTTAAGGCAGCACAAATGTTTAAGTAGTTGTGTTTTCCTTTTAACATTAAGTTATTGGTATCTATTACTTTTTCTTCGTTATAGTAGATTTTGTCTTCTTTTAAATAAAAACCATCTTTTATTTTTTGATTGCCAAAGAAAGATACTTGACTTTTTGCCTCTTTTGAAAAGTTTTTGACGATTTCATCATCATGATTTAAAACTAATTTATTGTTTATACTTTGATTTTTAAAGATATATTTTTTGGAATTAATATATTCTTCGTAGCTTCCATGTACATCTAAATGATCGGGAGAGATATTGGTAATTACTGCAATATCAGGTGAAACTGGCATTTCCATTAATTGAAAACTAGATAATTCTAGAACAACAATATCTTCTTTTTTCATGTTTTCAATTTGATTAAAGAGAGGTGTACCTATGTTTCCTCCGGTAAAGACATGATAACCTAATTCTTTTAATATATGGGTAATGATAGTTGTTGTTGTTGTTTTACCTTTACTACCCGTAATTCCTATTGTTTTACATGGGGCATAGCGAATGACTTCTTCGATTTCACTAGTAATAATAGCCCCCCTACTCTTTTCTTTGATTAGATAAGGATTATTAGGTAGAAAGCTTGGACTTCTGAAGATGATATCAAAGTTGTTTAGTCTTTCTAAGTATTTTTCTCCCAAAGAAGCTTTTAATTTATTTTCTTGAATAAGTTTTTGAATTTCCTCATTTAATTTCCTTTCTTCTTTTTGATCAAATAAGGTAAGGTCACAATTTAAGGAAGCTAGTTTTTGGATTAAGGGGATATTGCTGACTCCTGCTCCAATGATGGCAATTTTTTGTTTGGTTAAGTTTTTTAAAAATTCTTGGAATGTTTCTTTCATTTTTTTCACGTCCATTTCTATAATACTTTATTCTATTTATACTTTGTATATATCTCTGATAATAGATATTGGGATGTATTCATTATCGATTGTGATAAGATTATTTTTGTTTCTAGCAACTATTCTTTTTTTTATAGTATCTGTATCGGTTATGATTTCAACATCTGCTTTATATACAAAGTCTTTTTCTTGAAAAATTTTATCTATCTTTTGATCAAGAGAAATATTAGAGTACTTATTATTTCTTAAATATTCTTTTTCATGGTTTTCTATACTACTATAAACTTTTTGAATACTATTTACTGTTTTATTTATTTTATTATGATACATTTTGGGTAATTCTTTATTCATGTTTTTCACCTCATTTCATCTTATGAGGATTTCTTTTAAATATACATGAAAAAGAAATATATGCTAGATTGTTTTCTTTTTTTCTAGAATATATCCTTTAGGATTTTCTTGTGTTTTTTTCTTTAAGGTTAAACTAGAGTATGATGTTGGTTCTTGACTTATTTTGGCAAATGGTTCTTTGAATAGATTATCCACACAACCAATTAAGGCTCTTGCTCCTGTATCATTTTTTATAGCTTCTTTGGCTAAATCTTGATAAACTTCTTCTTCAATTTGGAGTTTTATTTTTAAATCATTTAATATTTGGATTTTGGATTGAATGGTTTGATTATGGGGATTTTTTAAGATTTGAATAAGATTTTCTTCTGTTAATGGGTTTAGTTCAATGATGTTAGGAAGTCTACCAATTAATTCTTTTTTGATTCCATATTGATATAAGTCTTCTGTTGTAATTGGCTCTTGTTTTGCTGATTTTTCTTCTATTTGATTAAATCCTATTGTTTTTTTCTTTTCTTGTGTTTTCTTTCTTAATCCTGTAAATGCACCTGTTGCTATTACTGTAATATTCTTTGTATTTATGGTAATATAATTTGGAAATAAATTGTCTCCTAAATTAATTCTGTATTCTCCATCTTCTAAAAGTTTTAAGAGTTCATCTTGGATAGATGCTGTTCCAATTTGAGCATTTGCTTCAATTGTTGTGCTTGCTTTTTTATCAATTTCATCAATGAAAATAATTCCTCTACTTGCTTTTGCAATATCGTTATTAGCATTTTGAATGAGTTGAACTAAGATATCTTGAACATTTCCTCCTAAATATCCTGATGCTGTTAGGGATGTTGCATCAGTAATGACAGTAGGAATATTTAAGCTTTTTGTGATATTTCTAATGATTTCTGTTTTTCCTACTCCTGTTGGGCCAATTAGTAAGATATTGTTTTTCCTTTCACTTCTAGAATTTTGCCATAGGATAGAAACAATATCATCAATTGCTTTATCTTGTCCAATAATTTTACTTTTTAATTCTGTTACTACCTTTTCGGCATCAAATAATTCGTCTCTTTTTAAAATCTTTTTTGCTAATGGTAAATCTGCATCTACTGTATAATAGGGATTAGGATTATGAGGTGTAAAGCAATATAGTGCTACATTATCATAATCTCCAATTTCAGGAATGGAAAATAAATATTTAAAATTTTTTATGACTTCAAAGTATCCTAAGGCATAATTTTTGATGTATTCTTTGGGAGATGCTTTGATTAATTTTTGATCTTCTTTTGGGATAACAATCTTTTGTCGAAGTCCATAACCATAGTTTTGTTCTAAATCTAACATGTAATTATACTTTTTTCCACTTATTGTAATGAATTCTTCTGTTGTTTCATCTTTTCTTCCAACAACAACATGATGAGGAATATAGTTTAAAATTCCATTGGCTAATCTTTTTTTCTTGAATATAATTGCCACTTCTAAATTAGTTTTCATTTTTCTTCTCTTCTTTCAACTGTAACCCTAATTCTTCTAATTGTTTTTCTGATACAACATTTGGAGCTTCTGTTAATAGACATGAGGCACTTGCTGTTTTAGGGAAAGCGATGACATCACGAATATTATCTGTTTCAGTGAGTAACATAGTTAATCTATCTAATCCTAAAGCAAATCCTCCATGTGGTGGTGTTCCATATTTGAATGCTTCCATTAGAAATCCAAATTTTTCTTTGGCTTCTTCATCAGTAAAGTCTAGTGCTTCAAACATAATTTTTTGGGTATCTTGATTATGAATACGAATTGAGCCTCCTCCTGCTTCATAGCCATTGATAACAATATCATATGCCTTAGCGTAGCAATTGGCTTTGTCTGTTAGTAATTTATCAATATCTTCATCTTTTGGTGCAGTAAATGGATGATGACAAGCTACATATCTATTTTCTTGTTCACTATATTCAAATACTGGGAAGTCTGTTATAAATAACATTTGATATTCTTTATTGTTAATCATTTGATTATCTTTTGCTAATTTACATCTAAGAGCACCTAAGCTTGTTTTTACTATGTTGTATACTCCGCTAATGATAAATACAATATCATTCTTTTCTAAATTTAATTGACTTTTTAAAGTACTGATTTCTTCTTCGTTTAAGTTTTTAACAATGCTTCCTGATAAAGTATCTTCTACTTTAATGTAAGCAAGACCAGTTGCTTTATAAGTTTTTACGAAGTCTGTTAATTTATCAATTTCTTTTCTTGAATATTTATCGGCTTTATTTTTTAATACTAAAGCATTAATGATTCCTTTTTCTTCGATTACTTTTTTTAAGAATTCTATGGAAGTATTATTAAAAATAGAAGTAATTTCTTGAATTGGCATTTCATATCTTAGATCTGGTTTATCACTACCATAATTTTTTATTGCATCATTGTATTTCATTCTTTTTAATGGTAATTTGATTTCTACTTGTTTCATTTCTTTAAATACTTTTGCAATTAATTTTTCAATTACATTCATGACATCAAATTCATCAACGAAGCTTAGTTCAACATCAACTTGAGTAAATTCTGGTTGACGATCTGCTCTTAAATCTTCATCACGGAAACATTTCGCAATTTGATAATATTTTTCAAAGCCACTTACCATCAATAATTGTTTTAAAATTTGAGGAGATTGTGGTAAGGCATAAAAGTTTCCTTTATTGATACGACTAGGGACTAAGTAGTCTCTTGCTCCTTCTGGAGTTGAACGACATAAAACTGGAGTTTCTATATCAATAAATCCTTCCGTATCCAAAAAATTTCTAATACATCTTGTAATTTTTGCTCTTGTTATTATTTTATCTTTCAAGCTTTGTCTTCTTAAATCTAAGTAACGATATTTTAATCTAGTATCTTCTAGGGCATTGGTGTCATCTTTAATTTCAAAAGGAGTTTCTATAGAAGTATTAATTATCTCTAATTCTTGAATATCGATTTCTATTTCTCCTGTTTTGATATTAGGGTTAACTTTTTCTCTTTTTTGAACTGTACCAATTACTTTAATGACATATTCATTTTTTAAACGACTTGCGATTTCGTATGCCTTATTTTCTGGACGAATGGTTAATTGAATAATTCCACTTCTATCTCTTAAATCGATGAATATGACTCCTCCTAGGTCTCTTTTCTTTTGAACCCAGCCATATAATTCTAGGGTTTGTCCAATATTTTCTTTAGTAATGGTATTGTTTTCTATTGTTTTCATTATTTTCCTTCTTTCTAATAAAAAGCGCACAAAAGAAATAAAGATAAAGACGAGATTTCTCCCGCGGTGCCACTTTATTTCACTTATTGTGCTCTTTTTTTGATAACGGGATTGTCCCCGATTTGTTTTAATTTCCTATCCTGTCACATTATAGGTCAACAAATAAATATATATGCATTATAGCATAAAATGAAATAGATAGTTTGTTTTTAACATAGAAGTAATTTATTCTCTTAGCAGATAATAAACTATGTTTTATCTATTAAAGCCATTATTGCGTTTTTAATCGCAATCTTTCCATAGTTATAAGTTAGAGAACCTTGCTGATAAGCGATGTATGGCTCTCTTAATGGACCATCACAAGATAATTCAATCGATGAACCTTGAGTAAATGTTCCTGCTGCCATAATCACTTGATCTTGATATCCTGGCATATCCCAAGGAATTGGTTTTACATTAGCATCTATTGGACTTGATGCTTGAATTTCTTGGCAGTAGGCAATTAATTTTTCTTTATCGTGAAAAATAATATTTTGAACAATATCGGCTCTTTTTTCTTGATATTTTGGTTCTGTTTCATAACCTATTTTTTCTAGTAGATAGCTTGTTAAAATGGCTGTTTTTATTGCTGAATTTACAACTGATGGTGCTAAATATAATCCTAGTAAAAATTGTTTATTTAGTCCTAAAGATGGTCCTACTTCTCTTCCCTCTCCTGGTACATTTAATCTTTCAGCACATAATTTAATTAAATCTTTTCTTCCTGTAATATAAGCTCCGTTTGATGCCATTCCTGCTCCTAAATTTTTGATTAATGATCCTACTGCTAAGTCTGCTCCTACTTCAATTGGTTCTTTGGTATCAACAAATTCACAATAACAATTATCGACCATAATAATGACTTCTTGATCAACTTCTCTAATTTGTTTAATTCCTTCTTCTAAATCTTCAATTAAAATACTTTTTCTAGTGGAGTATCCTTTACTTCTTTGAATTTCAATTAATTTTATTTTTTTCTCTTTCAGTACTTTTTTAATTTCTGGAATATTAAAATGATTATCGATTAAATCAATTTGCTGATAGTTTATTCCATAAGATTTTAAAGAACTATCATTTTCTTGAATTCCTATTACCTCTTCTAGGGTATCGTATGGTTTTCCTGTTATAGATAACAAAGTATCTCCTGGTCTTAGGCAAGCAAATAATGCTGTCGTTAAGGCGTGAGTACCTGAAATAAATTGGCTTCTGACTAAAGAATCTTCGCTTTTGAAAATATCAGAATATACTTTTTCAATGGTATCTCTTCCTAAATCACTATACCCATATCCTGTTGTCATATTAAAACAAGTTTCATTAACATTATTTTCTTTAAATGCTTTTAATACTTTTATAGAATTTTCTTCTTCTATTTTGTCATATTTGTAGTAAATATCTTTTAAATTCATTTCTGCTTCTTGCATTAAGTTTTCTATTTGTTCTTTCATATTGTGACCTTCTTTATAAAATATTTGTAAATAAGTAATATAAAATTATTCCTCCTAGAACAATTCCTAGGGCTACTTCTATTAAAGTTGAAGTAAGAAGACTAAGAATAATATAGAGAATTAGTGATATTAAAGAAATTGGTGTTAGATAATTTAAGCAAGTAATTAATATATTTAATATACTAGGGATATTAATAGAAAATAATTGTATTGCTAAAGTGAGGATAATTAGCATAGTTTCAACAATAATGATTTTTTTTAAAATAAATTTTGCTGTTTTCATTAATATTGGATTCCCCAGATAACAAGATGTTTAGCTGGTTTACCACAGCATACACAAACTTCATCAATAGGTTTTTCTTCTTCCATGATACATCTAGATTTACAGCCCTTTATTTCTTTGATTTTTTCTTCACATTTCTCTTCACCACACCACATGGCTTTAATAAAACCTGGTTGTGTATTTAGAATATTTTCGATATCTTTTAAGTTATGCGCTTCAAAAGTTAAATTTTTTCTTCTTTCTAATGCTTTTTTATACATATCATTTTGGATTGTTTCTAATAGAGTTTTTGTATATTTAACGATATCCATTTCGGATAAGGTTTCGGTTAATTTTTCTCTTGTATCTCTTCTTGCAAATGTGATTTGATTATTTTCTAAGTCTCTCTCCCCTATTTCAATACGAATAGGGATTCCATTTACTTCTGCTTCTGCAAATTTGAATCCAGGAGATTTTTCCGTATTATCGATATAAGTTATAATATCGTTTTGTTGTAATTTTTCTTGAATTTCTAATGCTAAGTTTGCCACTTTTTCACTTTTTCCAATGGGAATAATTACCACTTGTTTCGGTGCAATTCTTGGTGGTAAAACTAATCCATAATCATCAGAATGAACCATAATTAGTCCACCTATCATTCTTGTTGTTGTTCCCCAAGAGGTTTGGTAAGGATATTCCTCTTTGTTTTCTTTGTTGGTAAATTTAACATTATATGCTTTGGTAAATTTTTGTCCGAAATAATGGCTAGTTCCTGATTGTAGAGCAACGCCATTATACATTAAGGCTTCGTTGGTTAAAGTATATTCTGCTCCTGCAAATTTTTCTTTTTCTGTTTTTTTTCCTTTTATGGAAGGAATCGCTAAAATCTCATTATGGAACCAATGATAAACATCCATCATTTTTGCTGTTTCTTCTTCTGCTTCTTCTTTTGTAGAATGAATCGTATGTCCTTCTTGCCATAAAAATTCACGACTTCTTAAAAATGGTCTTGTTTCTTTCTCCCATCTTAATACATTACACCACTGATTATATAGTTTTGGTAAATCTCGATGAGAAGATATATGTGTTGCATAATAGTCACAAAATAATGTTTCACTAGTTGGTCTTATACATAATCTTTCTTCTAGTTTCTTTTGCCCTCCTTCTGTTACCCAAGCAACTTCTGGTGCAAAGCCATTTACTAAATCACTTTCCTTTTTTAGTAAGTTTTCTGGAATAAGTAGGGGCATTTGACAGTTAATGTGTCCTAATTTTTTAAATTCTTTATCTAATATAGATTGCATTTTCTCCCATATTGCATATCCGTTTGGTTCGATTACTATACATCCTTTTACTGATGAATAATCTGCTAAGTGAGCTGCTCTAACAACGTCTGTATACCATTTGGCAAAATCGATATCTCTACTAGTAATTGCTTTATTTTTTGGCATCTTATCTCCTCTTTTCTTTTTTTATGTGCTTTTATTATACTATAAAAGACTATAAAAAAAAAGAGTTTCTCTCTTTTTCTCATGATAAATAATTATCTTTAATAATTCTTATAAATTGAGGTCCTGTCTTAAGAACTAGAATAATTCCTAAAATAGTAGCAATATATCCAATATATCCACTTCTTTTATTTCCTACTGACTCTGGAGATAGTATGTCATAATACAAAGTCATTTTATCTCCTATATTAATATCCTTTTCATAATTATTAATAGTAGCATTATAATTATTATTATTGGCAATATAAGATAAATTCACTGCCCTTCTTTCTACATCTCCATCTGCTGTTTTGGCAATGGTTACTCCCGTTACGGTTCCTTCTGCACTTAAGACTTTTAATTTAAAATTTTCTGTTTTTAAAAGTAATATTCCAAATACAGTTAGTACAGTTCCTACAATACAAAGAACCATGATAGGAATATTTAACTCTTCTTTTTTTCTTTGTTTTCCCATCTTATTCTCCTCCTATTTTAAGTATAGCAAAACTTCAGAAAAAAAACAATCTAATTTTTAGTTTTCTTCCATAATTTTAGGATTAATTCTATAGAAGTATTTTTCGCTCATAAAAAACACTTTATGAATTGGTAGGAATTTTTAATGTTTGCCCTATTTGTAATAAATTTGTGTTTAAATTGTTTAAATTTTTAATTTTATCTACTGTTGTGTTATATTTTTTGGCAATACTGTATAAACTATCTCCACTTACTACTTTATAATTTATTGTGTTATTGGAAGAATTACTTTTAATTTTTAGAATCTGTCCTATTTGCAGTAAGTTAGAATTTAAGTTATTTAATTTTTTTAAACTGTCTACTGTAGTGTTATATTTCTTGGCAATACTATATAGACTATCTCCTTTTTGCACAGTATAAGAAATATTTTTAATTGAATCAGTTGTTGAAGTATTTTTAGGTAGTTTTAATACTTGACCAATACTTAGATTATTGGTTGAAAGATTATTTAATGTTTTTAAATCATTTACACTAGTGTTATATTTTTTAGCAATACTATACAAACTATCTCCTTTTTTAACGATATAATAATTATTATTAATTGGAGTATAAGGTACTTTTAGGTAAGTTGCTAAGGCAATAACAATTGCTTCTCCTATATTTTCTAGATTATTTTTTAAATAAGTGGCTTCTTTTTCATTATCAATATTTCCATAATAAATAATTATACTTTCATTATTAGCAGTATCTCTAATTAATTTATTATAATCTTTTGATGTATCACTAGGTAACCTTCTTTGATAGTATTTTTCTACTCTTAAACCAATTTTTTCAAGATTTTCTTGAACTAATTTAGCAAGCGTGTTGCTATTTCTTAAGGAATAGATAATTTCAGCATTTTTTCCTCCTGTCGTTAAGGCATTAGAAATAACAATAACATTATTTCCTTTTCCATAAGTGGATTGAATTTTTTTTACCCGATCATCAATTGAAAGAGTATCATCATTATCTCTTGTTAGATAAGTTTTAATATTTAAGTCTTTTAATCTTTTATAAATATATTTACTTAAGTCTAGGTTATAGTTTTTTTCAATGATGCCATGAATATTACTTCCAATGTCCTCTCCTCCTCGATAAGGATCGATGATTACTTTCTTTTCTGCTCTTTCCATAAAATATCACCTAATTTATTTTATGTTTTTTAGTTAATTTTGGTTTGTTTATTCTATTTTGAAACTGGTTTCATCTAAAAAAAGATAGTTTTCATGATATTTTAGTTCTCTTACTAAACGAAATAGAGCATCATCTTTGGCTTTGGCTTCTAACATAATATCAACATCTTGATTTTTTGGTTTTAAAAGATTTAAAAATTGGATGAAGGAATCGACTTCAATATAGTCATTATGGGCTCGGTATTCTCTTTTGTTTTTAGGAGAACTAAAATGTATTTTTGGTGTCATTTCTTTTTTCTTCCAAGTGAGAAAGATATCGTTTAAGTAAGTGAACAATTCTTTGAATGTGGGATTGCATTGATGATGATGATAGTCTAAGACGACTGGAATATTTAACTTTTTAGCTAGAAATAAACAATCTTCTATGTTAAATACTTTATCATCATTTTCTATGGCAATAATTTCTTTTAAATGATTGGGAAGTTTTTTGAATGTATGGATAAATCTTGATAAAGAGTTCTTTTTTCCAAAGGTATTACTGCCTATATGAAGGAGAATAATTTTATCTTGAATATCTAATATTTTGAGTAATTGGTAATGATATTCTAATATGTTAATTGTTGATGTGATTACTTCTTTTTTTACACTATTTAAGACACAATACTGATTGGGATGGAAATCTACTCGTATTTTACTTTTCTGAAGAATTGAAGTTATTTTTTTATAGTAAGGAAGGAATTTTTCTAGATAATCAAAAGAAACATTTAAGTGTGTTGCTAAGGGGATTATATTAGAAGAGATTCGATAAAAATGAATATGATTTTTCTCATTATAAATTAATGTTTGATAAAGAGATTCTAGATTTGAAGTGATAATATGATCTAACTTTTCTTGATTTTTTTCTTTTTTCCAAGTTGTATATGGATAAGGTGTTGAAGTTGAAGTTTTTATTGATTTACTTATTGCAACATAGCCTAATCTTATTATCATTTTTATTCACCTATATTTATTATGCTTCCTCTTCTTTTTTGTATTCTAAAAAGAAAAAAGAAAAGATTATCCTATTCTTTTTTCTTCTTTGGGTAAATAATCTAAGATTAGTTTATCTGTGATAAATAAATAGTCATAAAAATTTCTAATTTTTTGACATAATTCTAGTTCATTAGTATTAAAATCAATTTTTTGAGGAATGGAGATGAGAGCAAAAAAAAGTATTTTTTCTTCTTTTAGCATAGGATAATGCATTTCGTAAGTATGAAGAAGGCTGCAAAAATCGAATGTTTGATAATATTTTTGGTAAAAGTTTACTAAATCATAGATAGGAATATCTTTTTTACTTTTATTCCAACTAATTAAATAAGGTTTTTGATCAAGTAAGTAATGTTCTAATTTTAGATTATTATGAATTTGAGTAATTCGAACTCTTTTCTTTTCTGAAATGATTTGATACCATTTTTCCATTTGATTTTTGGAATAATTTAGAGCTAAAAAGAGTTTAGAAATGTTTCTGATGAAAAGATAAGAGGAAGGAGACATATATTCTTCTCTTTCGATTAATTCTGTGATATCTTGATAATAGTTAATTAAATACTCAATTTTATCTATTGTAGTTTCATAAAGTTCTTTGTAAGAATTTTCATCTATTTCTTTATAAAAAGTGGTTTTGCTATGAAGAAGAGTAATTAATTTCATGATATCATTTGCTTTTTCTTCTTTTTGCAATGGAGTTTCTTCAATATAGCGATAAATATCATAATTTTTGGTTTGATAAAGAATTTCTGGAAAATAATCAAAAGATCTAGACTTTAAATATTTATATAAAGGGCCTAGATCATGTTCTTTTTTTTTGATTACTAATACTTCATTATCAGTTTCTATCATGCGAATGTTATTTTTAATGGTTATTTTTTTGATGATAATGTGATTTTCAGCGAGTAAATTACGAATTTCTTTATTCATTTTTATTTGGAATGATGAGTTTCATACCAGGTTTTATTTCTTCTAAATTGTTATATAAACTAAGTGATTCTTTATCAATGTTATATTTTTTCATAATGCTATCAATGGTATCTTGTTCTTTTACAATATATACATAATAAGTAACGTAAGTGTCTGAATTATCTATATTTTCAAATAAATTGAATTCCTTTTTGGATGTTTTTTGCTGTTCTTCTCCAAAAATTATGGTATCTTTTTGGGGTGAAGTAATTTCTGGAATTAATTTTTCTTCTCTTTCCTCGGAAGATGTTTTTTCGAGATGTTCCTCTTTATTTTCAGGAAAAAATGAAGAAGTAATTTTATTTTCCTCAAGATTTGGAATTTCTATATTCATTTCTTTTGTTTGGTCTGTTGCTGGTGGTACTTCTATTATTTTTTCTTCTTTCTCTTTTTCTCCTTCAATATAAAGGTCAATATTCACCTGAAGGGCTTCATTGTTTACTACTTCATAATAAAAGTTATCAATATCAATAGTTAAAGTAGAAGGAATATATTTGCTTTCTAGTTCAATATCAAAAGGGATTTTAAAGTTGAAGTTTTCTCGGTTAATTGAAGCCTCAGTCATTTTATAATCGCCAGTAATATGAAATTCTCCACTAATTTTTTCACTGTTTTTTATTGCAATACTATGTTCTAAAGATATGGAAGTAATTTCACTTACCTTTGTTTTAAATAATAGGTCTTTTTTAAATGGTATTATTTGTTTCATATTATCTTTCCTTTCAAGGAATTATATGAAATTTATTTTATTTTATACTCTTTTTATAAGTGATATTTGAAAAACTTTTTAAGAATTTTTTTACTTTTTCTTCTTTTGAGATTGGGGCTAGGATGTAAAGCTTTTCTTTGACGTTAAGGATGTTTGTTGCTAGGAATAATTTTTTTTCATAGCACTCTTGTTTGCTTGGTGAATCTAGAAAAGTATTGTTCATGAGATTGGGTAAAATAATATTTGAATATTTCTTTTTTATTTGTTCTATTTCTAGGCAAAAATAATCATTTTTCCCGTTAGAAATATGGGTTGGACTTTGCCATTTAAATACTGAGTTTTTTGTTAAATCGCTTATTTCTTCTTTCTTGGATAATGCAATGACTACGGTATTTTTGTCTAATTGATTTAGGATATCATTTAATGTTAATGCCAAATTCTCTTTTTCTTTAAATCGATGGTTGTCTGGATAGAAAATGACTTCTATTTGGCATTTTTGCTGAAGAATAAGATGATTTAATGTATGAATATTTTCTTTGAGAAATTGTTCGGTCATTTGATTTCGTTCTTCAAAAGAAAGATAAGTATCAGAAAACAGTAGCCATTTTTGTTGATTTAAGTAATTTTTATATTCTAAATTTAATTTTAATTGATGATTTAAAATTGGGTTCTTTAAATCATTTTCTATGATGATAAGATAATTTTTTTTAGGAATAATATTTGTAATATTAAGAAGAATTGGGTAAGTATTTTCTAGAGAATCTTCTGTTCTTTTCTTTAAAGTGAATTCTTCTATATAATGATTTTTCTTTATTTCTTTTTGATAGTGATTTAAAAATTTCTTTAATTCTTCTTTTTGTGTAGGATTATAGTTTTCTATTTCTTTTGGATTTTCTGTTAAAGGAATTAGAACTTTGGAAATAAACTCAGTAACATAACTGTTCATGGTGGTTATTTTTAATGTATTATAGATTGTATCCTCACTTCTTTTTTCCATTGGATACCTTCTTTTAATTAATTCGTAAGTTAATACTTCTAAAGTCTTTTTTGATGATTTATATTTTTGATATAAGTAAATGCAATTTTCTTTTGTTGGATAATTTGTAAAATCATCTATCTCTTGGTTAATATAGTATATTTGTAATCCATCTTCTAGAAAAAATAGATGATTTTCTTTGTTATATGTATAGTTGATACTATTTAGGTAAAGAAAGTTAGCAATATTTACTTCTGTTTTTGTTTGCATTTTCTCGTTTAGAATTGTACGAAAATGTTCTTTTCTTTTGATTATTTCTTGTGCAATAAAATCTTTTAAAGATAATTTGCTTTCTAGATACATTCTTTTATAAAGGTAGGAATGATAGTCTTTAAAGGTATCAAAATCTTTATAATCTTTGTTCAGATAAAGATAATTTTTAAATTCTTTATAAAATTTAGTAAAGGCTTTTTTATCTTGATAAAGAATTTCTAAAAGATATTCCTTAAAAATATGATATTTGATTGAATAAGTTACTTTTATCTCTTTTTCGTTTAATAGTTTTTCTTGATATTCTTCTAAAAAAAAGCAATTTATTTTTAACTGATTTTTTAATAATTTTGATTTGATTTCATCTCTACTTTTTTTCTCTTTTGTTAAGATGATGATGTTTTCTTCTTTTCTGTTTTCTTTTTTAATGAGAATTTTTATTTTTGCTAGGATAAAAGCAAGGTTATTTTTATTATTGAAATAAACTAGTTTATTTTCATTACTTAGAATCATATTTTTTTGATTATTGTCTAGTATTTCATTTTCTTTAAAGAAAGAAATATATTCTTCGTTTTTTCTTTTTAAGTATTTTTGATTATGTAATTTTAATAAATCTTTTTCTTCTGTTTTTATTTTTTCTACTTTTTGATAGTCTGGGTTTTCTTGATATAAGAATTGATCTTCCTTTAATTTTTGATAAAGATATTGATATTGATTCATAAACGCTTGATAAGTATTATTGTTGATATAAATATCTTTACTTAAGAAGCGTGTATATTTATTTAAAAAATTATTAATATCATAAAGTACTAAATTTGTATTATCATTACTTTCTATCATTTTAATCCCTATCCTTTTATATTACTTTTGTTTTATCATATCACAAATTGATTAAAAAGAAAATAGATATTGTTGACTTGAAAAGTTGGGGATTTTTTGCTATACTCTAAGTATCTGGTGAGGAGTGTAGATGATGAAAGATAAATTAAAAGAGATGGATAAGAAAAAACTTTATTTAGTTATTGGTTTTTTTGTTGCTATTATTATTATTTTATTTGGAGGAGCTTTTGTCTATAATAAGTTTTTTTATAAACGTTCTTATACTGAAATTGAAAATATTATGGTGAATGCGTCTAAAAATTATTTGGCTAAGAATAAAAATCGCTTCCCTAAAAATTATAATGATGTTGTAACATTATCTGATAGTGATTTAGTTGGTGCTGAAGAGATGGATACAATTAGTGAATATTTGAAAGATGAAACTTCTACTTGTAGTGGTAATGTTACGGTTACTAATATTAATGGACAATATCGTTATGTTCCTACTTTAGATTGTGGAAATAAATATAAGACAGTTACTTTTATTGATTATATTAAGAAGATGGTACCAATTAAAGAAAATGGTACTGGATTATATCAATTAAATGATGAACTTGTCTATCGTGGGGATTCTCCTAACAATTATATTAAGTTTAGTGGAAAGACTTATCGTATTGTTAAATTTAGTGGAGATAGTGCTGTTATTATTTATACAGAAAAAGGTAGTAATATTGCTTGGGATGATCGCTATAATACAGAAAAGAAAATGCAAATGGGAATTAATGATTATTCGGTTAGTCGTATTAAAGATACAGTAGATGCGTTTTACAAGGATGATAAGAAAATTACTCCTGATAATAAATTATTGGTTATTGCTCATAATTTGGAGATTGGGAAAAGAGCTAGTAAAGATACAGATAAAACTGGTGGATTAGAAAAAAGTGCTGTTATCGAAAATCAATTTGCTGGACTTTTACCTTTATATGATTATATGAACGCTTCTTTAGATAGTAATTGTACTACTTCTGTTAGTGCTTCTTGTATGAATTATAATTATTTATCTAAGTTTATGTATTCTTGGTGGACCATGACAGGAAATAATCAAAATACTTATTCTGTTTATGAAATTGCTGGTTCTGGTAGTAGTTTATTAATGAATGCTGGAACAAATGGCTATTGTCGTCCAGTCCTTTATTTATCTAAAGATGCTTTATATGTATCTGGAGATGGTAGTAGTGAAAATCCTTATATTGTAAAGTAAGTAGAAGAAAATACTTACTTTTTATTTTTTACAAAACTCTTACAATCTTGCTATAAATATAAGAATACAAATTTATTATAGACTCAGTAATATTATTTTTTTCTATTTTTATATATTTGCTTACACAACTGGTAAGCCCTTTTTCCTTCCCCTTTTATTTTTATTTCTTCTAAATTGGAATATATGTTGGGTAGTTTTATATTAAATTTTTCACATTCTTCTTTTGTTAATTCTTTAAAAGCAGGACATGGTAGGACAGTGCCATCAAATTTTATATCTAGTTTTTCCAAGCCAGCGTTGCATTGGTGCGTTTGATCATCAAAAAATGGTGTTCCTATTCTTATGTTGCCGGTGTAATATTTTTTAGATTGTTCTAATATAGTAAAGAATTCATTTTTTTCTTTTTCAGATAGTAATAGTTCTTTTTTATTTATTCTTCCTCTTCCTTGAGGGAGAAAGTTTAAGATACTGATGTTTTGTATTTTGGCTATTTCTAATAATTCTAAGATATCAGGTATTTCTTTATAGTTTAATTTCGTTGGTATAAAGTGGATATCTATGTTTATATTAGTTTGAGATGCTCTTATTATGGAATCTAATAGTGCTTGTCTTGATGGTTCTTTTCTTCCCATGATTTTATGATCTGTTTCAGCTTCATAGGCTTGAACATCAAATACTATTTTATCTAAACCAATATCATTTAAAGTGTTTAATACTTCTTTACTTATTCCTCCTATTTCAGTTGGATTTAATAAGTTATTATAATAAGTTCTTATTTTCTCTAATAGGAATTGATTATCTGGTTCGTTTTGTTGTACTTCTTTTATTGCGTTATTGAATTCTTTTAAATAATATTTTTGGGCTGTATTATTGAGTTTGTTTTTTTTGATTACACCACTAGTAAATATTACTGTTTTTATATGAAGGGATTTTGTATATTTGACCATTTCTATTAATTGAGGATGAAGAAATGGTTCTCCACCAGATAGAGATAGTTCTTGTATTCCACCTGTAGACATAAAGTGGTCGATTACTTTTTTAAAGTTTTCAAATGTTATGATTTGTTTTTTGTTACAGTTGGAATTGGAGGAACAAAACATACATTCATTTAAACATTTTTCGATAATTTCAAAGCATAAATCTTTTACCATATTTATTTCTCCTTTAATCATTTATCATTTATTATACACTAAAAATACTTATTTTGTCTTTTCTTTTAATGGATTTACAGTTTTGGTTAAGTATTTTTTTGTTAAGAATATTAAATTTTTAAACTAGTAATGATTTATCTGATGCTTTATCTAAAGAATTAAAAAGAAGAGGAATGAAATTTGTAGGAAGTACGATGATTTATGCTTATTTGCAAGCAATAGGTATTATTTATTCTCATGATAAGGAGGTTTCTTATCTAAATATCATTAAAATAAATATCGAAAGTTCACTTTATTTAGTGTTCTTGCTTTTTTTGTTAATTAAAATTTAGATTGTTTTTATTTTTGTTGAAATAATACTTATTTATCATATAATTTATTGGTGATATAATGAATACTATTGAAATTGCTTTTCTTTTAACTATATTGGCAGGATTTTCTACAATGTTAGGGTTATTTCCTATTTTTTTTAAGATATCTAATATTAATAAATTTATTGCTGGTAGTCTTGCTTTTGCTAGTGGGGTAATGTTTTGCGTATCTGTTACAGATTTAATTCCAGAGTCTATTTCGTTAATTCAAAAATATGTTTCTGATTTTGAAACTTTGCTTTTGGTCTTTGGTTTTATAATGATAGGAGTATTTCTTTCTTCTTTGATTCGAAAGAAGGTAAATACGGAATGTAATCAGTCTTCTTTATTTAGAGTGGGAATTATTTCAATGATTGCCATTATTTTACATAATGTTCCTGAAGGAATGGCTACATTTATTTCTACTACAAAAAATGTTAGTCTTGGTATTTCTTTAGCTATCGCAATAGCTTTACATAATATTCCTGAGGGAATTTCTATTTCTGTTCCGATTTATTATTCAACCAAGAAAAAATCAAGAGCATTTTTCTATACTCTTGTTTCTGCTTTATCTGAACCACTTGGTGCAATTATTACTTATTTCTTTTTAATGCCTATTATTAATCCGTTTATTTTAGGATTGTTATTTGCTTCTATTGCAGGGATTATGCTATCTATTTCTTTTCTAGAATTACTCCCCTCTTCTTTTCAGTATTCTTATTTAAAAACTTCTAAACTTTGTTTTGGTGCAGGAATTTTATTTATGTTGTTGAAATTTTTCTTTTAGAATGTGTTAATGTTTTGGTTTTAGTAGTAAGCATAAGATGAATGCTGATACTAGGGCAATACTAATTCCGGCACTAGTTAAATTGAAAATTCCAAATGCTAATCCTAATGGTCCAATTTTTCCTACAGTATCCATTGCTCCATGGATTAATAAATGTCCAAAAGATGTGATAGGAATAATTGCTCCTGCACCACAATATAAAACAAATCTGTCATAGATGCCAAAAATATCCAAGAACGCACCTATTACTACAAATAAAGATGTTACATGTCCTGGTGTAAGTTTAGTATTATCTAATATCAATTGTGAAATCAAACAAATTGTTCCACAAAACAAAAAAGAATTTAAATAAATCATTCTACTACCTCCAAACCTACTGCATGAGCAATCGCAGGAAGAGATTCTTTTTGAAAATACATAGTGGGAGAAAATAATGCCCCTGTTGGAACAATTAGAACCCGTTTTAGCTTCTTTTCTTTTAATTCGTGGTAAATATAACTAAAATTTACTAAAGCGCTACAAGCTGGTCCTGAGCCTCCTGCAAAGACAGGTTGTTTTTTGATATCATATAACATGGTTCCACAATCGTTATATTGTTTAGAAATATCTAGATGGTATACTTTTTTTAAGTATTCTATTAGGATCTCTTTTCCATATTTTCCTAAATCACCAGTTAAAATTAAATCATAATAATCGGGAGTTCTTTTTAATTTAGTTAAATGCTCATATATAGTTTCTGCGGCTGCTGGTGCCATTACTGCACCCATATGATTAACATCTTTTGTACCTTTATCAATAATTTTTCCTATGGTAGAGGATTCTATTTTTACTTTTGTTTTTTCGTTTGTTAAAAGAATGGCTGCTTCACCTGTTGCTGTAAATGTTGAAGTTTCTGGTTTTGGTGTTCCATACTCTGTTGGGTTTCGATATTGTTTTTCGGCAGCAGTGTTGTGACTTACTGTTGAAACGATACAATTTTTGGCTTTTTTGCCTTCGATAAAATTTGCAGCGATTATCATTCCTTCACTACTGGTGGCGCAGGCGTTATAAATTCCTAGAAAAGGAATATTAAATTCTCTTAGGGCATAGTTACTTGATGCGATTTGATTGATTAAATCTCCAGAAATAATTAGGTCGATTTCAGATTCTTTTTTTCTTGATTTTCTTAATAATGTAGTAATAGTATCTTTTAGTAATTTAATTTCAGCTTTTTCCCAACTTTTTTCTCCAAAATATAAATCTTTTGTATAAGTTTTATCAAAATATTTTTTTAAAGGTCCATTTGCTTCATATATTCCTGCATGTGTAGCAGTTTCTTTAATAAATACATTTTTATAAGTTGTTGTCATGTTATCCTCCCATAATTAATATTCTTAGTATTCCAAATAAATAAACTGCTACAACACCGTATAAGATTACTGTTCCTGCTAATTTGAAAATATTTGCTCCTATTCCTAGGACTAATCCTTCTGTTTTATATTCTAATGCTGCTGATGTTATAGAGTGAGCAAATCCTGTAATAGGAATAATTAAAGCACTTTTTACTTTTGTTACTAAAATATCAAATATACCAAAGGCTGTTAAAATAGAAGCAATTACGATAAGGGTTAAAATAACTAATACTCCTGATTCTTTTCTTGGTAAATGCAAAAGAAACATATAAATTTCTAGAAGTATTTCACTAGAAAGTCCAAGAAGTCCACCGACTAGGAATGCTATTAATCCATTTTTTGCCACTTTTGGTTTAGGCGTATACTTTTTAATAAATTCTTGATATTCTTGATTTTTCATATTTTCACCATTTATAATATGGATTTTTATTTTCTTTTTTATACCAAAATAAAACAATGAAGTCTATTTTTCTTCATTGTCTATTCCTTTTACTAATGTTTCAAGATTGATTCCTAAAACATTTGCGATTTGGACTAAAGTATCTACTGAGAAATACTTTTTTCCATTGGGAGCTTCGATTCTTCTTATGAACTCATGTGAGTAATGTGCTCTATCTGCAAGTTCTGCTTGTGTAATCTTTGCTTCCTTTCGATATCTTTTGATATTTGCTGCAATAATTTCATAAACATCTTCATTTCTTCTATGTGTTGTCCCCATCTGTTCATCACCTAATTTTTATTCTCTCACAAAATCAAGTTTTTTTATGTAACCAATTCGGTTACATTTTTATAAATCCCTTATTTTATAAGGGTTTACAGAGATTATTTTTTAATTTTTTTAGTATTTTTTTCTCATTTCTAGAAATTTGTACTTGATTTGTACCAAAAAATTTAGCTATTTCACTCTGGGTTTTGTCTTCAAAGTATCTTAAATTGATTAATTCGTATTCTTCATTTGTTAAGGATTTTAGTCCTTCTTGTAAGGAAATACTTTCTAGATATTGTTCACTGTCTGTATAATGATCAGCGATTTTATCTAGTAGTGTTAGTTTTTTTCCATCTTCCATAATCACTTCATCGAGGCTTTTTACACTGGCTTGGCATTTTATTACATCATTGATTAAATTTTCTTCTATTTCTAAGAAAAGAGATAATTCTGTTGTACTAGGTTCTTTCATTAATTTCTGTGTTAATAAAGACCTAGCTTCTAAGATTTTTTTGTATAAGCTATAATAATCTCTTGATACTTTAACAAAATTTGATTTTTTAACATAGGCTAATACTTCTCCTAGGATATGTTTGTACATATAAGTTGTTAGTTTTACATTTTTGCTTGCATCAAAATTTTTGTACGCTTTCATTATGCCAATTATACTTACTTGATATAAGTCATCGAATTCGTAATATTTGGTATACTTATTAATGATTGAACAAATTAATCCTTTATTTTCTTTGATTAAATTAAGTAATATTGTATCATTCATAAAAACCCTTCTTGTCATTATCTAGATTATTCCTTTCTAGAGATAAGAAAATACATCTAATTCTTTATCTAGATTGGGAAGAAAATTTTTAAATAATCTGCTTTTTCTTTGATCGTAGATAATGAATAAATTTTTTTCTTTTCTATTTTCTTTAAAATTATAGATTTCTTTGATTTGTTCTATGGAAAGAAAATCTAGTTTTTTTAAATTAAGTACGATGTTATTAATTCCTAATTCATCAATGATATTTAATACTTCTTTTATTTTACTCCCATTATCATTCCTCCCTATTATTCTTACAAAGAATACTCCTTTTCGATATTCTGTACTGATTCTTAACATTCAATTCACCCTTTGCTATTTTAATTTATCATAAAAATATTGTTGAAGAAAGCAATTCGACAATACTAGTTATTTTTTTTATCTTCTATTATTTGACAAATATTTTCCCTCTACTTATATTATTCTTTGTTAATGGAAAAAAATCCTTCTTATTTCAATAAAAAAAATACTAATTTTGAAATAGTTCATTTGTCTACTTCTTTTTTAGTATTTTTTTAATGAAGAATAAATAATTTTAAAGCCAAGTTTTTATCCATTTCTCCCAGTTTTATGTCATGGTCTATTTTTGCTAGTTTTTTGATGTTTTCTAAAATCATATCTTCAGAATAAGAATAGATTTTTTTCACACTATATTTTACTCGGTATGGATTAACTTCTAAAATTTTGGCAATTTCTGATTCTGATTTATTTTTGTTTATTAGTCTTTTTACCTGAAATAAAAAATGAAATTGATTGGCTAATAAAAGGATAATTTGGATTTCATCATAGTTTTGATTTAAGAAACTATCTAGTAATTCTAGTGCTTTTTTAGTATCTTTTAGAATGATAGCATCTGTTAGAGAAAAAATTTCTTCTTCTAATACTTTAGTAGTTGTTTTAGTAATGTCCTCGTTAGTAATTTTTTTGGTTTCTAATGCATACATTTTTAACTTGTCTAATTCATTATCAATGTTATTTAAGTTTGTTCCTACTCTTTCTAAAAAGAAATTAATATCATTCATTTCATAGCCATCTTCTTTTAATTTACTATTGATATGTTTGATTAGAAAAGCTTTATCTACTTTATTTGCTTCTATTACTTTATGATGGGATAATAATTTATTTATTTTTTTTCTTGAATCTAATTTTTCAGCATTACAGATAAAAATTAAATAGCTATCAGAATTATAGTGTTCTATATATTGTTCTAATTTTTCTAGATTGTCGATTGTCTTATTGGCTCCTAAGAAGTAACAGTCTTCTAAAATAATAATTTTTTTCTTATTAAATAGATTTACAGTTGAAGCATCTTCAATTACATCTTCTATTAATGTATTTGCCATATCATATTTTATTATATCTGCATCTTTTAGAGAATTTATAATTTTTTTGGTTCCTTCTTTGATTAATCCTTTATTTATTCCATATATTACATAAAAATTTTCCATATTATTTTCCTAATCTTTCTTGACATGAATAGCCATCTTCTTTTTCACGCGTTAGTGCTTCTTCATAATTTGTTGGTTTGTTATAGCTAGAATCTATTGTCGTTTTTAAAGTTGTTTTGAATGCATTATTTTTTTCATCTTGGGAGAAAGAACTGTTTTCTTCATCTTTTTCGATATATTTGTTAAAGGTTCCTTCTTGAATAAAATCTTGATAAGAATCTTTAGATGAAAATTGATATTGTTTTGTTCCTTCAATATATTCTAATTCTTCTTGAAGAGAGAAATGGTAAGTATTTTCCTCCTTTACTTTTGCATCTAGGGTATTACTTTGATATTCTTTAGTGCAAATAAATGTTTTAACTGTATCTTTTACTTCACTTGTTTTTGTATTCTTTTTTGCCATGAAGAAATAGATGCTTCCTCCTATTAAAATTAATAATAAAAGAAGGATTATTTTAGGAGATTTTTTCTTTTTGGTTTTGGTAATTTGTTCTTTTGGTTCTTCTGTTTTTGGTTTAGGGATAGTTAAATTAATAAGACTTTTTAGGACTTCTTCTTTTACTTCTATTTTATTAGAACCAACAATTTCAATTCCTTCAATGGTATCTAATGAAATATTTTCAAACTCTTCTGTATTTTCTTGATGAATTGTTTTAAAGATGTATTCTTTAACAATTTCTTCCTCTTCTTTTTTTGTAGTTGCTAAGGATAATATGGAATTGTTTTTGATATAGCTACTTCCATAAGAAATATAACTATATGTAGGATTTGTATCTGAATAAATAATATAAAGATTGTTATTTTTCTTATAGCGAAATACTCCATATACATTAATATAGTGATCAGTTGCTCCAAAACTTAAATTATATTCTACTACTTTTAATACTTTTCCGTTCATTTTGCACCTTCCATTCTTATGATATTATAGCAAAAAAAAGAAGTTCTTACAACTTTTATAAACTTCTTTTATGATTATTCTGTGATAATGTCTTAAGTGTTATTCCACGAAATTGTCTCACCTG
>ENA-OPWR01000517-OPWR01000517.1-human-gut-metagenome-genome-assembly--contig:-NODE-517-length-34483-cov-4.232340_pt1 | contig 34483 bp, 24 predicted proteins | sample MGYA00241507_ERZ502006 | MGnify/ENA primary metagenome ERZ502006 (study PRJEB25962, sample SAMEA2043041) | human gut metagenome | biome: human gut; feature: human-associated habitat; material: faeces...
TCGCCATATCCGCACTCTCCGGCTGGATCTCCAATCCGGTAAAGGAAGCACCCTTTGTCCGTGCCTCTAACAGGATCGGAATGATTCCCGTTCCGGTTCCCAGATCCACGACCCGTTCTCCCGGCTTTACTTTTGCAAATCCGGCGAGCAGCACCGCATCCATTCCAAAACAAAATCCTTGTTCTTTCTGAATGATCTGATAACCATTGATCCCAAGATCATCAATTCTTTCTCTTTCCATGTCCTTTATTACATCCTTGATTCTTATTATTGCATCCTTTGCTACAGCCTTGACATCCCTGTGGTTTCTTCTTTCTCATCACAAGATCATCAATCTTATATTCCTGGATTTCTTTATCTCCATTCTCATCTTCAACAATCAGTTTTACCTTTTGTCGAAGGACATCAACTCTCTGCACTTCCCCAAATACGCCATCTTTTGTCCTTAATTTCTCACCAATATTTGGAAGTTTACTGTTTAAATATTCGTAAGTTTCCTGTTCATTCTTAAGACAGCACATCAGACGTCCACAAACACCTGAAATCTTCGTCTGGTTCAGAGAAAGATTCTGCTCTTTCGCCATCTTAATGGAAACCGGTGCAAATTCGGAAAGATACGTATGGCAGCAAAGCGTCCTTCCACAGATACCAATACCACCAAGGATCTTCGTCTCATCACGGACACCGATCTGACGAAGCTCAATCCTTGTCTTAAACACAGACGCCAGATCCTTAACAAGCTGACGGAAATCAATACGTCCATCCGCTGTAAAGTAAAACAGTACCTTGTTATTATCAAACGTATACTCCGCATCAATCAGCTTCATCTCAAGCCCATGTTCACGGATCTTTTTTTTGCAGATCTTAAAAGCCTCTTTCTCCTTCACACGGTTCTCAGCCTCATGTTCCTCGTCCTCTTTTGTCGCAACACGAAGAACCTCTTTCAGTGGATGAACCACCTCGTCCTCCTTCACACTGCGTGGTTCCAGAACAACCCGGCCATATTCCACACCACGGGCAGTCTCCACGATCACATGATCGCCGACTTTTACCTTATAGTTCTTAGGATTAAAATAATAAATCTTACCAACGTTACGAAATCTAACTCCAACTACCATTTCCATTCTATTTCTCCCTAATTGTCAGGAACAGGAGCTCCAGGGCAAGTTCGAGATTAACATTGGCACGGAGACGCACCTTGGTCTTCTCCAGTGCCTCAAGGATTTTTTCGATATTCTCATAAGAACGCTCGCTGGCCTGCTCTCTGATAAAATTAATCTCCTGTTTAAAAACCAGGTTGTCAATTTCTCTTGTTGCCTTAAACATCAGAACATCGCGGAACCAGAACTGAAAAATATCCAGGTAATCATTGATATTGTTCTTATTCGCTGTCAGAGTCTTGATTGCCTCTGTCAGCTCATAAACTTCCATGGTATTGGCATATTTCAAAATCTTCAGTGCATTGGCAGTCATATCCGCAAACTCCTGGGAAGTAGCGGCCTCCTTCGCCTTACCAATGCTGCCCTGTGCATAGGACGCATCGATCTCAGCCTGATAATCCGGCACCTGAAGATGCTCCATCAGATATTTTTTCACAAGACCATCATCCACTACTTTCAGATCCAGACGCACACATCTGGAACGGATGGTAGGAAGAAGGCTGTCGATATTGCTGGTCAGCAACAAGATCACCGCATATTCCGGCGGCTCCTCGATTGTTTTCAAAATGGCATTCTGCGCCTGTACTGTCATCATCTCCGCATCTGGAATAATATAAATCTTATACGGACTGCAGTACGGCTTGATATCCACATCATGGACAACCTGATCTCTCACCTCATCAATACTGATGCTGCCAGGTTTCTCATGAGTCACTGTGATAATATCCGGATGATTCTTGCCGATCACCTTCTTACAGGAATCACAGGTCATACACGGTTCAGATTCTCCTGATTCACACTGCAGTGCTGCCGCAAAAGTTCCCGCAAGAAGCTTCTTGCCAGAACCTGCTTCTCCTGTAAAAATATAAGAGTGGGATACCTTCCCTGTCTCTATCGCATTCTTCAAATGCCTGATTATATCGTCATGGCCGATGATGTCATGAAACCCTGCCATAAGAATCACCTCTTTCTGCCTTTTGTGTCCTCCGTCATATCCGGCGGACATCTTTCAACTAATTATAACATAATCTTCTGTATAAAAAAAACTATTTTTCCCTATTGTACAGATTTTATATAATTTACGATTTCCTTCACACATTCATCCAGATTATGATTCCGAAATCGCTTCCATATACCAGCTTTCAGAATATTTTCTTCAGAAAAATCATTCTGGTCTGCCAGAAAGCGCCTGCACATCTCCTCGTACTTCGGCACTTCCTGCGTTTTTTCCCGGGCAAGGGCACGTTCCAGACGCTCCCCGTCCTCCACTTCTATATAAACCGGCCAGATAACCTCATTGCCATAATACTCCCGAAGACGCATATAAGACTCCAGCGTACCAATTCCAAGGTAACTGTCATTTCCTACAGAAACCTGTCCGTCATCCGCTGTAAAATATGTCCACGGGCCATAAACCGTCTGATAGGTACGTGCTTCAATCAGCTTCCCGTTTCTTCGGAACTCTTTCAGTTTATTCTCATCTGTAAAAAAATATTCTCTTCCGTTCTTTTCTCCATCACGGATCGGACGGGTCGTATAAATCACAAGCCGTTTAAGCCCCAGTTCCTGGTTTTCTTCCAGCTGCCTGTAAATACTGTCCTTACCGGAAGAGCTTTTTCCCATAATGTAAAAAATCTTTCCCATTTATCTCCTCTGCTGCCATACGCCTGTTTACTCATTCTTCACAACGCATACAGTCTCACTTGTCTGGTCACTCAGGCCCTGTACCTCAAAGCCCTGTTCCAGGTATCTTCTCACATTTTTTACGAAATGTCCAGAAATCTGTTCCCCCGGAACAATCAGCGGAATTCCTGGCGGATAAAGATATGCAAATTCCGCAGAAGTCCGCCCGATACATTCATCCAGCGGATATCGTTCATTCTCTGCATCCATCGCCTCCGAAATACGCATCATCTGTTTCATTTTTCCGTTTTTCAGCGGTTCCTTTTCCACGGGTTCCTCTCTGTACTTTAACGATTCTCTCCGGTCAATCTCTTCAACCGCTTCGCAAAGTCTTCGGAATCCCTCTTCCGTATCCCCGACTGCTGCCAGTGCCAGAACATAATTCTCCGCCTCCATCTCCATTTCCAGATGGAACTCCTCCCTGAGGATCTGATGCAGCTGTCTTCCATTCAATGAGCTGTTCACTGTCGACAGCAATATCTTGGATCTGTCGAAATCAAAAACTCTCTGGCATTCACAAACTTCCGGAGTGACCAGCCGGATATATTTACACTTTCCAAGACGCTCCCGGGCTTTTTCCAGATTCTCTGTAAATACCCGGAACATCTCATCGCCCTCACGCTCCAGCTTATCCATGCAGGCATCAATACTGCTCATCAGAACATAGGACGGACTGCTGCTCTGGTAAATTCCCAGAAAACGTATCAGCTTTTCCCGGCTCACCCGGTCACTGCAAAGATGGATCACACCTGTCTGTGTCAGACAGGGCAAAGTTTTATGCACACTGTTGATCACCACATCTGCGCCAAGTTCCGCCGCAGAAACCGGAAAATAATCCGAAAAGTGAAAATGTGCCCCATGGGCTTCATCCACGATCAGCGGAATACCATGATTATGGACAACCTCCGCAATCCGCGCCACATCCGACACGATCCCGTCATAGGTCGGGGATGTGATCAGCACCGCTTCAATCTCCGGATTCTCTGCCAGGTACATTTCCACACGGCTCGGTGAGATTCCGCCGTTTATCCCCAGTCTGGGATCCTCATGTGGATAAATATATGTAGCCCCCAGATCTCTTAAATAAATTGCATGGTAAACCGCCTTATGACAATTCCGTGCGATCAGGATCTGGCCTCCCTTACCCACAGCCGCAGACACCGCAGCCAGAATCGCCCCGGAACTTCCATTAATACTGTAAAAACTCTCCGGCACACCATAAAGCCGTGCAACATCCTCCTGGGCCCTTTTCAGAATATCCTCTGCATGATGCAGGTTATCGAACCCGTTGATTTCCGTAATATCCCTCTCTACCGGAAAATCTCCATCCACAGCCAGTGGATTTCTCTTATGCCCGGGCATATGAAATGGGTAAAAATCACTTCTGCCGTATGCCTCCAGTTTTTTATATAATCTGTCTTCCATAATTCTCCCTTTCGTCCAGATAATAATAAAGAGGGGCTATCATCAAAACGATATTCCCCTCTGTTTTATCACATCTCAGTAAAGTCAATCCTCAGATCCTCATAAATTCCAACCTTAACCGAATCCTGAAATGTATACTGTTCCGTATCTTCATTCTCAAAATCATATACCATTATCTGATTCTTCGTCGGATCCACGATCCAGTATTCTCTCACACCGGCAGTCCTGTATTTAAACAGCTTCGTGTAGTAGTCCATACGCCTGCTTGAAGGAGAAACGATCTCAATGATCCAGTCCGGAGCTCCTTTACAACCTCTGTCATCCAGTTTATCAGAATCACAGATAACGGAAACATCCGGTTCCACGTAAGTATTTGTTTTCTCATCCAGATACACTGCAAACGGTGCAGCAAATACTTCACATTTCCCTTTATTGTCATCTATATAGTTGCCTATTTTTCTGGACAAAATGCTCGAGATCCTCTGATGTCTCGTATTCGGTGGCGACATATAATAAATTTGTCCATCGATCAGTTCCGCTCTTTCGCCCTCCGGCAGAGCATAAATATCCTCTATCGTATAAACTTTTTCTTTCAACAGCGGCATATTTCCACTCCTCTCAAAAACACCTGGTAAAATGTACACCTTTATTTCGCTCTGCATTCATACGCGCATACAGCAGCTCCATCTGAAGATTTCCCGATACACTCACACCTTAAACCGGTATCCCACACCCCAGATTGTCTCAATATACTGAGGCTTGGCAGTATTAAACTCAATCTTTTCACGGATCTTCTTAATATGCACCGTCACAGTAGCGATATCACCCACAGATTCCATATCCCAGATTTCACGGAAAAGTTCCTCTTTCGTAAATACCCTGTTGGGATTTTCAGCTAGGAATGTCAGAAGATCAAACTCTTTGGTGGTAAATGTCGTCTCATCGCCATTGACCCATACACGTCTTGCCGTCTTATCAATCTTAATACCACGAATTTCAATCACATCATTCTTGTGCACATTGGAACCAACCAGACGGTTATAACGCTCCATATGCGCCTTCACACGGGCAACCAGCTCACTTGGACTGAACGGCTTGGTCATATAATCATCTGCGCCAAGACCAAGTCCACGAATCTTATCAATGTCGTCCTTCTTTGCGGAAACCATGATGATCGGTGTATTTTTCTCCTCACGGACCTGTCGGCAAATGTCGAAACCGTCCACCTCCGGAAGCATCAGATCCAGAATAATCAGATCAAATTCTTCTTTCATGGCACGTACAAGACCGGTATCTCCACGGTTCTCAATCTCCACCTCAAAACCGGAAAGCTCCAGATAGTCCTTCTCCAGATCTGCAATCGCTTCCTCATCTTCTATGATCAAAATTCTACTCATTCATCGGTACCTCCTGATATTTTCTAAGGACAAAATACATAATCGTTCCGATTCCCAGCCGGCTCGTTGCCCAGACCTTTCCGCCGTGATCCTCCATGATCTTCTTTACGATGGAAAGTCCGATACCGCTTCCTCCCTTGGAAGAATTTCTGGAAACATCGGTACGGTAAAAACGGTCAAAAATATACGGCAGATCCTTGGCGGCAATTCCCTTGCCGTTATCCTCGATCTCCACCTGAATAAAATCACCCACATCCTTCACACGAAGCTGAATGATCCCCTTAGGCTTCTCCATATATTTAATGGCATTGCTCACAATATTATGAATCACACGGCGGATCTGCTCTCCATCCGCAATCACCTGGACATCTTTCTCCACATAATTGGCATACACAAGCTCAATTCCCCTGGTCTCCATCTCAAGTCCAAGTTCCTCCGCACAGTCCGAAAAATAATCCTCCACATTCAGCTTGCTGAACGTATACGGAATACGATTGGTATCAATCTTGGAATAAAATGTCAGCTCATTGATCAGATGATCCATCTCATTGGTCTTATTATAAATGGTACGTACATACCGGTCCATCTTCTCCGGTGTATCCGCCACCCCATCCATAATGCCTTCCACATAGCCCTTCACCGCAGTGATCGGCGTCTTCAGGTCATGGGAAATATTACTGATCAGTTCCTTGTTCTCCTTATCCATCAGGATCTTCTCTTCCGTGGACTCCTTCAGCCGTTTACGCATCTCCTCAAAATCCTGGCAAAGCTGGGAAAATTCATCCTTTCCCTCAACCTCCAGCACAAAATCCAGATTACCTTCTTTAATGTTCTGGGTTGCCTTCTTAAGCTTCACCAGAGGAACTGCAATACTCCGATAAATCCACAGTCCCACAGACAATGCGGTAAAAACAAGAATGATCGTTGCGGTCAGAATCATATCCTTGGCCATCAGCTTCACCTGGCTGCTGGAAGACTGCGCCAGGGAAATATCGTAGATCATCTGATTCGAATCTGAAGCCTGGCTGCTGCTCTCCTGTACATGTTTCGCCTGCGTCTGGCTGAACCCATAAAGACTCGCGGAAAAAAGAAGCAGCGGCAGCAGGATGATCGCAACGAAGCCCACAATAATACGTGTTTTTAACTTCATCTGTATCTCCGTCCTTTATAAATTCACACATTCACATACACGTATTATAACATAAACTATATTCCCTATCTCTAAATTTTCTATAAAAAACCCCATCTCACCATGCAAGAAGCCCCCGGTACTGGCATTACCGGGGGCCTCACTCTTTGTTCTTCTGAAATGATTATTCGTAGCTGTTGCAAAGATACTTCTTCAGAGTCTCAACCTTGTCCAGATGCTCCCATGGAAGATCAACATCTGTACGGCCGAAATGACCATAAGCAGCAGTCTGCTTGTAGATCGGACGGCGAAGGTCAAGCATCTTGATGATACCAGCCGGACGAAGATCAAAATTCTCACGAACGATCTCAACAAGCTTGGTCTCAGAAAGCTTACCTGTTCCGAAGGTATTCACACTGACAGAAGTCGGATGCGCAACACCGATTGCATAGGAAAGCTGGATCTCACACTTGTCAGCAAGACCGGCTGCAACAATGTTCTTTGCAACATAACGTGCAGCATAAGCAGCAGAACGGTCAACCTTTGTGCAGTCCTTACCGGAAAAAGCACCGCCGCCGTGACGTCCTGTTCCGCCGTAGGTATCAACGATGATCTTACGACCTGTCAGACCACTGTCACCGTGAGGTCCACCGATAACAAAACGACCTGTCGGATTGATGAAATACTTCGTATCCGCATCAACCATATCAGCCGGAATGATCGCATCAAAAACATACTTCTTAATATCCTCATGGATCTGCTCCTGAGTAACATCCGGATCATGCTGTGTAGAGCATACAACAGCATCGATTCTCTTCGGCTTGCCGGCCTCATCATACTCAACAGTAACCTGAGTCTTTCCATCCGGTCTTAAATATTTCAGAGTGCCGTCCTTACGAACCTTTGTCAGCTGCTGAGCAAGCTTGTGAGCCATGTTGATGGCATATGGCATATACTCCTCAGTCTCATTGGAAGCATAACCAAACTGAAGACCCTGGTCACCGGCACCGATGGAATCCAGCTCGTCCTCATTCATATCGTCCTCTTTCTGCTCAAGAGCCTTGTCAACACCCATAGCGATATCTGTGGACTGCTTGTCAAGTGATGTGATAACCGCACAGGTATCTGCATCAAAACCATAATCAGCATTGTCATATCCGATCTCACGGATCGTATCACGAACGATCTTCTGGATATCAACATTAGCTTTGGTTGTAATCTCACCCATAACAAGTACAAGACCTGTAGTAGTAGCAGTCTCGCATGCAACACGGCTCATCGGATCCTGCTCCATCATAGCGTCAAGGATGGCATCAGAAATAGAGTCGCAGACTTTGTCAGGATGTCCTTCAGTTACAGATTCAGATGTAAATAAAATTTTTTCCATGTTCTTCTCCTTTTGTAATAAAACAACGGTTATAGACATAAAAAACAGCCCGTACAATCCGGACTGTTTAAATTCTGTAAACAATCCTCTTATTGTTCGATTGCTCGCTCAGGTTGGCACCTTCCAGATCATTCCGGGGTTGCCGTGGCTTCACAGATCCTTTGTATCTCCACCACTCTGAATAAAAGGCTATCTTTTATGAAATTACTGCAACACATACAATATACTTCTCATCCCTAAATGTCAAGAAATTTTTTCTACAAAATTCTCTTTTGATAAAAAAAAGACAATATCATGAAAACCTGTTGTTTATTCCACAAAGAAAGACCAGACATTTCTGCCTGGCCTTTCCTCATGAGCATCCTCTATGAGGAGCTCTTATTTTTTCTTTTTTCTCTTTACTGCAATTCCTGCTGCACCACCAATTACCACTGCTGCTGCAAGAATTCCAACCCATACGCCAATCGGTGTATCATCTCCGGTCTTTACAGAAGTACGTCCTGTCGTTCCTCCGTTATCAGATGTACCACCGCCTGGTGTATTGTTATCCTGAGAAGGTGTCACAGAAGGCTGTGTTCCCGGTGTCGGAGTCGCTGTCGGATCAGGTTCTGTCTCCTGGCTGTTGGTAATCTCAATGTTGTTAATATAGCTTTCGCTCTTATTCAGAACTACATCGCCTTCACCACTTACGTCAAACAGGAATGTGTCCTTATCAATCGGATTTCCTTCTTCATCTGTCTCCATTACTGTATAAGTAACAGAATCCGGTTCCTCATTTGCCTCGAAAGAAACCTCGGCCCTTACTGAACCATTCTGTTCAAGTTCTACATTATTGATCAGTGTAAGTGTTCCATCAGACTCTTCTCTGAAAATACCGGCATAGAAAGTATCCGCTACTGTATCTTCGTTTCCGTCGACAAGGACTTTCTTGGTAATATCAATATATCCTCTTAAGGAGAATCCATCCGGAATAAAGTAATAGTAGTTATTTACATAGGACACGGATTCCGCAGTACCACTCCTGCTGACTGTAGCTTCATTGGACTCATTCTCATCAGGATCTGTAACATTGTAATAAAATGTGTTTCCGTCCTCCACTTCGATCACATCATTGATCGTCATCGGATCTCCGTTTTCATCCAGCTCAAATATATAATAGGTTCCATCCGGCACATTGGACCAGGTCGCTGTTCCACTGTGTGCATTGACAAGATGAATATCCTTCATATAATCACTGCGAAACGGAATGGTTCCATCTTTATCCAGAAACAGGCCAACCTTATAAACCGCATCATCTGCTTCCATGTCAAGAACATCAAAATTCTTGTCAATATAAAACAGCTGCTTGGTAACCTGAATTTTCGTTTCTTTTCCACTGTCATTTGTTACAGCTTTCGGATATGCCTGAACATCATAGGTCCATCCGGTTCCCTCTTCTGCAAAAGGAACCGAAAGAAGCATTGGGGAAACAGACACCTTACCATCCCGGTTATCCTGTACAATCAGATACATGCCTTCCTGCTGATTGCTGTACACGATTTTTCCCTGTGCGTCTGACTGTTTTTCAATTCCGGTAAGCCCGATTTTTTTTACTGCGGCAGAAAGAGTCTCTGCGGCAGAATACCAGTCTTCCGCTGTTTTCAGATTTTCAAAATCGACTCCCGTAAACTGAAGCGCACTGTCTGCCACAAAATGCACATTTCCATCATAGGATACACTTCCTACTTTATAGAGTGTCAGCTTTACATTTGGAATCGGTTTCTGGGTTCCGTCATCTCCGGTTTCCTGAACGGTCAGGCTGATAGTTCCGGTTTTTCCGGCTTCATAATTACCGGCCAGAACGATCTGTGACAGACTGCCGATCAGCATTACGCCCATCACCAGAAATGCCAGAAAACTGCTAAAAAAATTTTTCCGCTTAGTTCTCTTTTCCACTTTTTTCTGCCTCCTCTTTTTCTCCCGATACCCGCCTCTTTTCACCGCGACGGACAATCAGATAAACCAGCAGTATCAGGATAACAAGCACTACACTTCCCGCAGCTAGAACCTTCCTTGGATCTGTCTTTGCAAGCATCTGCGGAATTGTCTCATTACTTTCCTCTTCTTCCACATATTCTGTACGGATTCCCCGCACCAGAAGTCTGTGTGTATTTACACCATATGGGGTACAGGTGACAAGGGTTACAAGATCTTTTCCTTCTACAATATCCAGTTCACTGGTTTCGTCCGGAAGAACTGTCTTGATCTGGTCTACTTTATAAGCCAGGTTTTTTCCAAGAATATGCAGAATAAAAATATCTCCCACTTCCATCTGATCCAGGTCTGTAAAAAGTTTCGCATTGGGAAGCCCTCTGTGCGCCGCAAGTACCGCATGTCTGCTGGCACCTCCAATTGGAAGGCTGGTTCCTTCTACATGACCTACACCTTTTTCCAGGACATTTTTGCTGAGGCCATGATAGATTGCAAGTTTTGCCTGAATTTTTGGAATTTCGATACTTCCCATCAGACCGTCCCCGTTTGGATCAAGAACCTCATCATAAGGATGTGTCGGTTCATAATCCTCTTCCTCATCAAAAGCGTCCACAATGGAATTCACAGGATGTTCCGCATTGTATTCTTCTGCCTCTTTCCAGAGCTTTTCATAATTCTCTTCCGAAAGATTGGAAGTCGACTGTTCATATTTGCTGATCAGTTTTGCATTTCTGTACTGATTCCACATATCACTGACTGTAGGATAAAGAAAAATTCCTGCCCCTGCCAGAAAGACTATGGCTATAAAAATATTTAGGACAACATTTCCTTTTTTCTTTTTTTTCTTTTTAGTCATATATTATTTCCTGCGTCGTTTTTTGTTCTGAACAGAATTGAACACTGTTACGAGAACAACTGCAATTACAATTCCGATCACAACACAGAGAATAAGCATTGGAAGTGACGGATTGGTAACCCCGCTGACTTTCTTCTCTGATTTCTGAGCTTCTTTTGCAGCTTCTACTGTTGTTCTGTATCCCCTCACAAGAAGTCTGTGTGTATTTACCGCATACGGAGTACAGGTGACAAGTGTCACATAATCTTTTCCCTCTGTGATTGCCAGAGACTCTGTCTGGTCCGGCAGAACCGTCTGAATCTGATCTACTTCATAGGCAAGTGTCTGATTCAGAATATGCAGATAAAAAACATCTCCTTCTTTTACAAGGTTCAGATCTGTAAAAAGCTTTGCACTGGGAAGTCCACGATGTGCGGAAAGAATTGCATGGGTGCTTTCTCCGCCAACCGGAAGACTGCTGCCAAACAGATGTCCGGCACCCTTCTCCAGCGATTCATCTGTTGTGTAATGATAAATTGGAATCTTCACATCGATCACAGGGATCTCCACATATCCCATCATACCATCACCATTCAGGTTGAGAAGAGATTCGTATGTACTATCTTTCTCTCCATCTCTTACAGAAAAAGCATCCGGTACACTTTCCTGTTTAATCTGTTCATTATATTTCTCTGCTGCTTTCCACATGCTGTCAATCTTCTCCGAATTCTCGTCCGAAGAAACATTGCTGCTATATTTGCTGATCAGTATATTGTCCCTGTGTTTGTTCCAGGCATCGCTGATCATCGGATACAGCAGTATGGACAATCCTATCAGAAACAGCAACCCAAGTCCAATATAATTTTTCTTTTTATTCTTTCTCATAGGTTTCTCCATACTGTTGTATTACCGTTCCCGGCCTCCGAAGAGGCCGGGCGGTAACTGATTTACTTTAAATATTTCTGATTTTGAAAATGATCCGTAAGGATTACTCCTCAGATCCTCTTCTGCGGCTGATGAAGAAAGCACCAGCTGCAACAGCCATAACTACAACACCGATAATAGTGAAGAGGTATGTTCCCATTCCACCTGTGGATGGAAGCTCGGAAATTTTGGTATTCTTAAATCCATATGGGTTGCTTGGATGATCTTTATCATTTACAAGTTTTACAGTTCCTGCATTCTCATTATACTCATAATGAGTTGTCTTTCCGCCAATAACTACATCATATCCTGTAAGTGTATCACCTTCGAAGCTAGCATTAATTTTCACTTCAATCGGGGTAGATACTAATTTATATCCTGTAGGCGCCTTTGTCTCAACCAGATAATAAACAACATCACTGTCAAGACCATTAATCTCAAGTTTACCACTTGCATCGGTTGTAAAAGTGCTATTTCCTCTTGCATCTGTAAACAGCTTGCCATCTGGCTTTCCAATATGAAGCTGGAATTCAGCACCGGAAAGAAGTTCTGTCTCTGTTGTTTTTGTTACTTCACCAGTTTTTTCGTCGTATCCTACCTCACCATTCTGGTTAATCTTAACAAATTCACCTGTCTTATTTGGTGTACCTGTCTCTGTTGTACCAACAACACTTGTATCAATACCAAATGTGTAATGTTTTGTTTTACTTGTTTTACTCTGTACTTTGTCATTTGTAGAGTAAGTAAGTTTTGCAGTATTGGTATTCAGGTCAATGTTAAGCTGTGCATCGCTTGTCACTTTTGCATAATAAGTAATAACAATTTTTCCACCTCTATGCGCAATGATCCACTCATCGCCTAAATCATTAACAGTAAAACTTGTATTTCCATCTACAATTGCTTTTTCTACTGCTGCTGTTAATATATCATTCTTTTCTCCATCAATAGTTGCAGAAGGTACATAAGTATCCTTATTAACTAAGCTCAGACCATCCAGTGTATCCTCGATGGAATACTGAATATTATCTTTGCTGTTTTCATAGCTTGGAACATCTGCTGTAATTGTAAACTTAATAATGTCTCCATACTGTGTTCCCTTGATATCATTTCCATCTACAACAGTTTCTGCAGTTTTCTCAATCTCAGGCTCAGATTTTTTCATGTATACAGTGCCATTATCATTCCAGCTATCTGTGCTAAAATCAAGTGTTCCATATTTGCACTTACCGTCTGTATCCATTTTTACACTGATAATTGCCGGATTATAAAGAGCAGTATTGGAACCTGTTACAATAATCATCCATGTGCCAGGTGTTAATGCGTTTGTTGTATAAACACCTTCATTATCACGATCTGTGATATTAACTACATCTGTCAGATCATTAGTTCTTTTTGCTAATGCTTCAATGTTTGCAGATGTAGGGTTTAATGTACCATCTTCTGTTTTATCAATAGTATTCTCTAAAACCTCAGAATATGTTCCATTCTCATTATAAGTAATAATCTTATAAGCTTTTACTGTAATACCATCTTCCTTGTTGATTCCCTTAATAGTTGCGTGGTCTGCTACCATTGGATCATTGGTAGCAAATACTGCAGTGCACATAGACAGAACCATAACTGCTGCCATTAATAACGCACCAATTTTCTTGAATAAATTCTTCATAATAGTCTCCTTTCTTTCTATCCCTTTTCCTTTTTCATTCTCCTCGTATTTCCATTTACAATAATGAGTCACGATCTTTTTGCTTCTTCCTCCCTCCGTTTATTTTTTATAAACAACAAGAGTGCAGTCGCAAGAATCGCCACACCACTGATTGTAAATCCATAGATTCCAGGACCACCGGCACTTGGTAAGGTGTAAACCTCTGAGTTTTCAATCAGATAATTTCCTTCTGCCTGATTTACCGGTTTCCCATCATAAGTAACTGTAACTGTTCCATCCAGGGCTACTGCTATCTTCCATGTTTTTTCTGATAACAAATAACCTGTTGGAGCCTTGGTTTCAACTAATACATAAGTCCCTGGTGTCAAATTTGTAATTGTTTTCTTTCCAGAATTATCTGTCTTAATACCACTCTGAACCAGATCATCCTCTGTATAGTTTCCATTTTCTCCTGCCAGATAAAGTGAAAATTCCGCATCCTTTAATGTTGTAGACGCATCTCCTTTTTTGATTTTCACTATACTTACCTGAGTTTCTATTTTCGTATTTGTAATACTTTGTGATACGATATTATTTTCCGTTGATTCTGTTTTTTCACTATATGTTACTTTATAATTGGTTGCTTTGGTTTTTCCCAAATAAATAGTGTTTACTTTTGAGTAACCATCGTTCTCAATTTTTACATAACCAACATTATTAATCGTATATTCTGGAGTTTCATCTGTTCCCGCTTCTCTTAACTCATAAGCAGTATATTCTTTACTTACACCATTAAACGTGTATGTGAATCCATTACTTTCATTAAGTTCTGCATACAGATCACTTCCAGCAGGAGTTCCATCCGTTTTATAAAGACCAACATAAACGCTATCATGGGTCGTTTCCTCTGGATCTCCTGACCAGTTTTTAATTACTGTAAATTTCGTTTTTAGATCATTAGTTACTGTAACCAATGCATCTTTTTCAAGCTCCAATTTACCATCGGAATCACTGTTACTAAGTTCTTCTGTCTTACATCCTGTAACCTTTTTAGTTGGAGTTGCATATTTTTCTAAATCCACCTGATACTCTTCTACCTTAAACTCCGTTCCTGATAGAATCTGATCAATAACAATGGTGTCATTCATTCCCACGTCAGATATAACTCCCTCTGATGTGGCAACTCCTGATGTCTCGATTCCATTTGCTCGTTTTATAACATATGAGCCATCATACGGAATCAGTTTTCCATCCTGTCCGGATAAATAAACCTTAAAATTAAAGGTATCTGTCGTAGCCTGACCTTCTGTCATCTTCTTTGTTATCTGAAGTTTTCTTAAGTTCTTTCCGGAACAATTATTGCTGAAGATAACCTTCACAGAATCACCTGCTGTCTTTGTTTCACTTCTTGCTATATAATTTTGTCCTGCCGGAACCTTACCAGACGTATTTGTAATTTCATTACCATCTTTATCGTAATATGTTACCTTCCAGTCATTAACATCTACAACATCAAACTGATCCGATTCAATTCCAACTTCTTCTGCATAAAACAGAAGTCCTGAGGATATTCCCTCAAATACTGCTGATTCTCCAGCTTTCAGTGAAAATATATTGTGTTCTCCAACGACTCTTGTTTCACCTGTCAATACACCATTTTTCTTTACTTTAAAAGTAGTACCTGTTGGAATTGCATTAAACTGTTTACCAGTTGTATCATCTTCATCCTGCAGATATGCTTTAAATTTAAAATCTGTACTGGTGTACTTTTCCTTATCTGAGTTACCAAGTGCCTTTGCAACCTCAATAGAATTCGTTGGCACCGGTGGAAGATTGAATTTTAAAGAACAGTTTGATTCACCTTCGCCTCGTTCCAGATAGAAGAATTTCAAGGTATGGCTGGAATAATCTGAGAATAACTTTCCAAATATATTCTGTAAAGAAGTATTCACAGTATCATTAACTTTAACTTCTCCAGTTCTAAAGTTAATAGTTCCGGATGCCATATCATGTACACCACCCAGATCCAATACCAGTTTATTGTCTACAAATACCCATACATCATCGTCACCGGAGAAACTGAAAATCATATCTTTTCCATTTATCTGCCCGTTTTTAGGCTGCATAAAATCAAAAGATACCTTCATACCAAATGCATACTTATTAGAAGCTGTATTATCAGTTAATGATGAAAACGGCATGAATGCTCCGGTTTTATGACTACCAGTACTTCCATGATAATCTTTCTTATCATAAACAATAAAGTTTTTTTCCGAGTTACTTGACGCGATATTATAATATGCATAATTTGTATCGCTATCATAACTATATAAGCCTGTAGCAGAATCATACTGAAACAGATGATTCAGCCCTTCTTCAACTGTTTTTGCAGACGTTCCACTCTTATTGGAAAAAAGGCCATCCAGTGATTTATACGTCTGACCATTACTGTTTAAAACTGGGAAACCATTTACCAGCTCACTGCTTACAAGCCCCTGTGTAACGCTCGAACTTCCGGTCCAACCAGCATCCTGGCCAAACTTATATCCATTCTGAGTTTTGTATCCCCATTCCCAGTTCGGCCGATTGAAGTAATAAGTATAAGACATATTAGAATCATATGTCATGTTATTTTGATAATTATACAGATCAATATCAATCAGGCCACGTGTATTAGCCGTTTCTATTGATTTATAATCACCACTGCTGATTCCATACACAAATTTGATTGTCTGGCTTCCTACATCATTCCAGGACTCACCATCTTCGCTGTATTGTAACCCTTCTACTTCGCCTTTTCTAAGATACTTAATTTCTGTAGATTCAGCGCCTGTACCTACAACAGCATACTTATATGTATATGTAGCTGTTATCGTATTTCCATTCCATGTATATGCGTTTTTCGGAACTAGATTATTTGTTGTATTTTTCTGTACATCCAGAACAGTACTTCCAAGATTATTAAGAGCAACATTTGCGGAATTATTATTACTTGTTGTTCTTAACGCAGTTCCATCTTCAGCATATAATAGCGCTTTGTTTGTAAGTGTGTCATTAGCATATACAAAAATCACATACTGATTGCTTGCCAGGTTTTTATATTTTGTATCATTTTTATCTTTATACTTCATTACCTGTTGGTTATTTTCCAAACGACCTGTCAGTACAGATATTTTTTCTTCACTGACCTTTTTGTATGTGCTACCACTCTTTGTTGCAATGTACGCACCTTGGAATAGATATGTGTTTCCGTTTTCAGTAACTCTGTATAATACCTTATTAATTCCTGTCGATGTTATCGTATCCAGATACAATACCGGGTTTGTATCTTCCGTTTCCAGCGTCAGATTTCCAGTTGATACAGTTGCTGTCAATTCAGTATAGCCATTGTTGCTAGATTTTACCATATATATCTCTTTAGTAAAATCAAAAGATCCAAGCCCTGTTCTTTTCCATGTAATGGTAAATACTGAAAAGCTCTCCGTTTCAAACTCTGCTTTCTGAATCTCACCATCAGCATTTGCCTCTACATTGGCAGAACCATCTTCTGTCATATCAACTACGTTTATATTTCCATTTTCATCTTCCACTAGATGCATAACAGAAATGGAAAGAGATTTCTGTTCCGAATTCGTATTTTCCTGAGCTGCATTGCTTTCACTCTCAAGACTAAGAGTTTCGGCAGTTGCTTCTTTTACTTCCTCTGGAACTGACGAATCCTGATATGCCATGGAAACTTTAACTTTTCCATTATCCGGATGAATCTTATTTCCATCACTGTCCTGAAAATAAATATCATATGCCAGGAAACCTGCAACAGAATATTCTTCTCCTTCTGCTTTCTCTTCCAGCTGCTGAACCACATTTGAATACTGCTCATTTTCCCTATCGATTGGTTCTACAATAAACTCTGCATTTTCAGGAATTACCTCTTTATCAGCAGTTGCAGTCACAATTACATTATCTAATTCCTTCGTATAAGTGACTGTATCTGTTCCATCCTCCGCCGGCTCCTCATCACCCGTCTCAACCACCTGAACCATATCACTTCTTATGTAAGCTTCCGTTCCCTCGTAAGAAACTCTGTACCAGGTTGTCCCGTCTTCTGCTGTAACAGTTTCCAGAACGGTAAGCTGTGTACCTGCTTCCACAGTTGTAACTACATCCGCATCTTCTGATGGACTGACACGAAGATTTACATCATCTCCAATGACAGTTACAATAACAGCTTCCTCTGATGGAACCTGTGTAATCTCAGGTTCTTCTTCTGGAACTTCTGTAACTTCCGGTTCTTCTGCCGGAGCTTCTGTTACGGTCGGCTCTTCCGTCGGTGCTTCTGTAACTTCCGGTTCCTCTGCCGGAGCCTCTGTTACCTCCGGCTCTTCCGTCGGTGCTTCTGTAACTTCCGGTTCTTCTGCCGGAACTTCTGTTACCTCCGGCTCCGGTGTAATCTCACCGTCTGAAATATCCACATCACTATCATTTCCCTCTGAATCAATAGGAGTGTCTGAATTTTCATCCTCACCAGAAACTGTTTCAGGGGAGTCCCACATCACCGCAAAAACAGCGGAATTTCCAGTTTCTGCCTGAATGATCTGTACCTGCTTGGTTTCTGTTACATTCAGAACCTTCAGATCTTCATTCGGCTGTAAAACATAAGCTTCTGTCTCGCCGGTGCTGCTGTTATAACGAAGTTTTTCAACAGTTACACTCGTATTGGCTGCATCGGTAAGTTCCGGTGCTGCCGGTGTCTTGTATTCAATTGTTACCTTCACTCTGCCGTTCGGCTCAACTCTGTTTCCGTCAGCATCTGCAAAATATACATCTAACGCAAAAAAGCCCCGCAGGCTGCTGCCTTTGTCTTCGGCTGCCTTCGAAAGCTTCTGAGATACTGTATCATAAGATACAGATGTATTTTCGTTTACAGTATCAGCTCTCAAAGATGTATTCTGCGGAAGAGATCCCTCTTCCAGTGCCTCTGCTGTTACTTTAACAGAATCATTTTCATATGTAAGCATAGTTTGTTGCGCCTGTTTTTCCTGGTCTGCGCTGCTTACATCCGGTGTCGATTCTTCGGCTTCGGGTCCCGATGATCCTTCACCATCTGTGAACAGATCATCTGTTCCATCTCCAAATGTCTCACTCGCGGAGATCGTGTATGCACTTGGCACACAAGATACCATCAACGCCAAAGCCACCATAAATGCCAGGATTTTTCTGAACTTATCTTTCCTCAATTTCTTCATACCTTTCCTGCTTTCCTGTGTGTGCATTAACGTGTACTATAATTCTTATTATTTTTCTTCCGTTTATATTCCTCTCTTCTTAAAAAAGCTTCAGGTTTTTTATCTGGTAATTAAAGCTGTTTCATACCGCAAACATTTTATATTTACAGGATTCTCATGTCAATACAAAAAACATTTTTGGTATTATATGCACATTTTTGGTATCCAATGATATCCAGATAAAAACTTTGGCTTCTTCTCCTTTCTTAAATATCGTTCTTTTTTGTTTTTGTTGAATATTTTTAAGTATTATCTGATTATTTGTGTTATTTATTATAACGTGAACCCAATTGTTACGTAAGGCCCATTTGGCTACAAAAAGGTGCCTTTGAACATCAATTTAACATATATTGTTTCAATTCCTCACGTTTCTTTATATCCAGCTTACAGAAAATATCCGTAAGATGATGTTTCACCGTATTCACAGAAATCCCCATATGTGCTGCAATTTCTTTATTCGTCCATCCACCACTTGCCTGCATCGCAATTGAAAATTCCATAACAGTCAGTTCATCGGTCACTTTGTTCTTCGTTTCAGGATTATGCACTGCCATCCATCCTCTGCTGAAAGACAGTACTCCATCTGTAATCCTTTTGTAGGCATCCGGATCATTTTTCCGAATGCAAACCTCTATCAGTCCCTGAAGGAGTCCATGATGTTCTATAAACGGCTCTGCAAAATCATCCTTCTCCGCCATTTTCCATCCTTCCATCAGATCAATCTGCGCTTCTTTTTTATACCTTCTGTTAATTCTGCACGTTGACATCATACACCGGAGATAAACCATACTGATCGGATAAGTCTCCCTCGTCATAAACAACGCTGCTTTACACATTCCATAAGCACTCCAGTACTCTCCGTTCAGATAAGCCTGATGTGCCAGTACATACACCGCAAAAAGTCTCAGCCCCTCAGAAAGAATGCCACTGTATTCCCACAGCGGCGGAATTCCTTCTGCTGGAAGATGAAGAAGCACCGCACCAACATATCCTGCCAGTACACAAGATGCCTGCAGTTCCTCCGAAATCTCTTTTTTCATTGCCTTACTGATGCATTCCTGAATCCCCTGCAGACCTCGCTTCGAAGCAACCGATCTGCCAAGTGTCAGATTTGCATAACAATAAAGCATACACGCCGAAAGGCGCAATTCCATTTTTTCATTTTCCAGATACAGTTCTGTAATCTCACAGCACTCTTTTGCTCTGCCCGTAAAATAATACAACTCAGCCATCGCAATATTTCTGAAATCCTTATCCTCAAACTGCTCCACTGTCTCCAGGGCTTTTCCCGGTTCAAAAGAAGAATTTAAAAGCGGAAGTACCGTATATTTATTCATTTTCCACCCTCCGTGGTCATACCAGTATTCATTCAAGAATCTCCGCAATGAAGTTATTCTCTGAAGTCTCCGAATCTCAAATTTATGCTGTTTTTTAGTTATACGGATATTCAAAATCCGTCGTTTGTCCCGTTCATTATAGTAGAAAACTATTAAGAAATAAATTCAAAGTTTTTACAAAAATCCGTCAAAAATTTCCACTATCAGTATCTATTATGCAAAGCATATATTCTCCATACAAAAAAAGAGCTCCCGGGCACAAATGCCCGGAAACTCTCATAATTCATAAAAATCAAAAAAATCATCCAACCCGAAGTCTGAATTTCTGAATTTCCTTCTCACTGGAAACTCTCTCAATTTCAGCACCAAGGCTTCTCAATTTTTCTTCAAAATTCTCATATCCACGCTGAATATAAACAATGTCATCGACAACCGTAACACCCTCAGCAGCCAGTCCTGCAATAACAAGCGCTGCACCTGCACGAAGATCCGGAGCACTGACACGTGCACCTGTAAGCTTCTTCACGCCATCAATAATTGCGGAGTTCCCCTCCACCTTGATGTTCGCTCCCATTCTGGAAAGCTCATCTGCATACTTGAAACGATTCTCAAAAATACTCTCAGTAACAATGCTTGTACCCTCAGCCAATGCCAGTGTAACTGCAATCTGTGGCTGCATATCTGTCGGATAACCAGGATAAGGCAGAGTCTTCACATGAGTACGATGAAGTTTATGCGGCGCACGAACACGAACCGCATCATCAAACTCCTCAACCTCACATCCAATCTCCTCAAGCTTGGCAGTTGTAGCTTCCAGATGCTTCGGAATAACATTCCGTACAGTAACATCTCCGCCGGTAGCTGCTGCTGCAAACATAAAAGTACCTGCTTCGATCTGATCCGGAATAATAGAATACTCTGTACGGTGAAGTTTTTCAACACCACGGATACGGATTACATCTGTACCGGCACCCTTAATATTGGCTCCCATACTGTTCAGGAAATTGGCCACATCAACAACATGCGGCTCCCTTGCAGCATTTTCAATAATGGTACGGCCAGCTGCCATAGAAGCTGCCATCATAATGTTAATTGTCGCACCAACAGAAACCACATCAAGGAAAATGTGGCTGCCATGAAGATTCTCAGCCTTGGCAACAATTGCGCCATGACGGATATCAACCTCCGCACCAAGAGCACGGAATCCCTTCAGATGCTGGTCAATCGGTCTGCTTCCGATATTACATCCACCTGGAAGCGGAACCTCCGCATGCTTGTACTTACCAAGCAAAGCACCAAGAAGATAATAAGAAGCACGAATCTTCTTAATAAATTCGTAGTCAACACTGAGATTGCCGATGGTAGAACCATTGATCTTTACAGTAGATTTATCGACACGATCAACCTGAGCACCAATCTCTGCAATAGCCTCAAGCAGAACATTGATGTCCCTTACATCTGGCAGATTCTCGATTAATATAGTTTCATCAGTCATAATGGCTGCTGATAATATTGCAAGAGCAGCATTCTTCGCGCCTGCAATATCTACTTCTCCAACCAGAGGATTGCCGCCTTTAATCACATACTGTTCCATAACACACCTCTATTATTTTACTCCTCTATGAGCAAGAAACTTTCTCTGAATTTACGACGGAAACATACGTTCCGCAACACCGTTTTTTAGGTCAGTTGTATATTATAACACATATTTCGGATTTGTAAACTATTTCTCTCCCCGTTTCAGTGCATCCAGCACGATCTGAAGGCTTCCCTCCAGATCTTTATCTTCCTCGTCTACAACAATATCCGCATATTTCTCATACAATACAGTACGTTCCTCATAAAGACTCTCCAATGTCTGGCCCTCTTTCAGAACAACTCCACGGTCTTTCAGATTGCCAAGACGTTTGGACAGCAGCTTCAGAGAAATCTTCAGATATACCACAACTCCTTCTGATTTCAGATGCTGCATTGCCTCATCACAATACACGACACTGCCACCTGTGGCAATGACCGTATTCTCAACCTGGATAGACGCATTCACACGATTCTCCACCGCCTTGAACCCGTCAATTCCATCCTGCTCAATAATCTCACTTAAAGTTCTCTTTTCTTCCTTCTGGATCAGCAGGTCTGAGTCAATAAACTGGTAACCAAGCACTTTCGCAAGTACAACACCGATGCTGCTTTTTCCCGCACCAGGCATCCCTATCAGTGTAATATTATTCATACTGTGTCCTTTCATTTTAACATAGCTGTAACAAAATCTCAACAATCGTTCCTGTGCCGTATTATTCTCAGCGTTTCTTCTTACCGTTTTTCTTCTTCACGCTGTAGCCAAAAGTTCCCACCTTCCGGTCACCAGCCAGATATTCCCCGTGGGAATAAACCAGAAGTCCTGCATCATTGAGATGGAACTTGTTGTTTTTGTCCATATATGCTTCATCCGCATGGACCGCAAGTACATCTGCAAGAAACATATCGTGCGATCCCAGTTCCTTCACCTCACGTACTCTGCACTCGATGGAAACCGGCGCTTCCCCGATCATCGGAGCAGAAACATACTGCGCTTTCTCTTTCGTAAGATTCAGTTTTTCGAATTTGTCAACATCCCGGCCGGAACGGACTCCGCAGAAATCCGTCGCAAAAGCCAGTTTTTCTGTTGTAAGGTTAATAACAAACTCTCCCGTTTTTTTCAGCATTCCATAAGAATAACGGGATGGTCGGACTGAAATATAAGCCATCGCCGGATTCGTACAGACCGTTCCTGTCCACGCAACGGTAATAATATTATCATTGCCCTCTCCATCCGTGACACTGACCATCACTGCCGGCAGCGGATAGATCATATTTCCCGGTTTCCAAATCTGTTTTGCCATTGATCCGGCCTCCTTATGCGTAATCGCTGTTCATCAGCTGAGCAGCCTCCATCATAGCCGGAATCAGCTGTTTCTTTCTGGAAACCACACCCGGCAGGCAGAACGCATCCCCGTCCGGTTTCTTCTCAAAAGCGATCTCTGCCATCTGCTGGCTTCCCTCACCATAAAACAGAAGCTCTGTAGATTCCTCCAGAATATTCGTCAACATAAAGTAAACTCTCGTGATATCGTGACGTCCACACTCGCTGACCATAAACGGCATCAGCTTCTCCTTGATCTCTTTCAGCTCCTCGCTGTCCATGGAACTGATCTGGCCCACACCAAAGGAAACATTGCCCTCGCCGATAAACTTCTTGTAATCCTGGTAAAAAATCTCCTCCGGGGATTTATCTTTCAGATTACTTCCTGCTGAGAACATCTCTCTGGCAAAATCCTCGATCTTGATTCCCGCGATCAGGGCAAGAGCACTGGCAGCGATCTTATCCGTCTGTGTACAGGTCGGTGAACGGAACATCAGCGTATCTGAAATAATGGCCGCACAGAGAAGTCCCGCAATTTTTTCCGGAATCTCCAGACGCTGCTCTCCGTAGATCTCATAAAGGATCGTACCCGTACATCCCACAGGCTCATTACGGAATGCTACCGGTGTCATGGTCTGCAATGTTCCAAGCTTATGATGGTCAATAATCTCAAGAATTTCCGCCTTCTCAATATTATCAACAGCCTGATCCACCTCATTGTGATCCACCAGAACAACTTTTTTCTTGTGCATGTCCAGGAAATTACGTCTGGAAATCGTTCCGATACACTTTCCATGAGGATTGATAACCGGGAACGCTCTGTGGCGGTTTTTGACCATAACATCCTGGATATCATCTGTAAAATCCTCGGTATTAAACGTAACCATGTTATCCCGTTTCATAACATAACTGACCGGAATACTCTGATTGATCAGACGGGCGATGTTAAAGGTATCATAAGGTGACCGGATGATCACGATATTTTTTTCGTGGGCCAGCTTCACAACCTTCTCGGAAACCACAATGTTCAGCCCTACAATAATACAGCTTACATTCTGGCTGATGGCCTGAAGATGATCCTCCTCACGGTCTCCCATGATGATCATATCATTCTCCTCAATAAATTCCTCCATCATCTTCGGATTGGCTGTTCCAACCAGAACACGTCCCTTGACAAAATATCCGTGACCATTTCCTTCCACCACTTCTCCGCCAACCGTCTCCGCAATCCTCTGATACTGTGTCCGCGCATTGGAAAGCAGATAACTGTCTGTAGTATCCATATAAGTCTTGGCAATATCTCCGATGGTCACAAGACCTTCCAGGCATCCCTCCTTATCACGGATCGGAAGGGATACGATTCCGTTCTCCTGCATCAGATCCCAGGTATTTTTCAGTGACATGTTTTTGTCTGCCTGGGGACTGAGACGGATATCCATATCCTTGACCTGTGTTCCGATATTTCCCAGATAAGCCGGCGGCTGTACACCAAAACGGTTCAGCACATATCTGGTCTCCTCATTGATCTGACCAGCTCTCTTCGGAATATATCTCTTACTCTGTGTAGTCCTGTTTTTAATATCCGCATAAGCGATCGCCGAACAGATGGAATCCGTATCCGGATTCTTATGTCCGATTACAAATATTCTCTCCTGTTTCTTCATTCACATCCATCCTTTTTCATCCAAAAATATAACAATTAATCAAGTTTGATGTTCGCAAAAAGTGAACCAAGAGATGTGGTTGCCTCTTCTCCTGACTCCGGCAGTTCAAAAGTCTCTTCCTCAACTTCCTTCGCCATCAGATCCGATGCCTCTTTGATACTCAGGCTCAGCTTGCCATCCTTGATCGCAATTACTTTCACCTTAACCTTGTCTCCCACACTTATCGCCTCTGATGGCTTCTTAATTCTTTTTTCGCAGATCTGGGAAATATGAACCAGACCGGAAATTCCGTTTCCAAGATCAACAAACGCACCATAAGGCTGCAGGCTCTCAACGGTTCCCTCTGTCACGAAACCAACCTCAATATTGGAAATCTTGTTTCTGCGCTCCTTCTCTGCTTTCTCACGGAGAAGTTCCTTTGCAGAAAGTACCAGTCTCTTTTTCTCTTTATCTACATCAATTACCTGAACCTGAAGCGGCTTGTTCAGGTACTCTTCTGTATCCTCTACATAATTCAGCGCAAGTTTGGATGCCGGGATAAAACCTCGAACACCTTCCACATAAGCAATGGCTCCGCCGTTTACGATTCCCTTTACAACAACATCCAGTGCTTCCCCGGATTCCTGAAGCTCCTTCAGTTTATCCCATGCAAGTACATCTGCTGCCTCTGCTCTGGAAAGAAGAATATTTCCCTGTCCGTCATCTTTCCTAAGAACGGTTGCCTGGATCTCTTCTCCCGGCTGAACTGCCTCTTTAATATTAAATCCCGGCTCTCTGGAAAATTCCTCTGCCGGAATAAATCCCTCAGCATAATATTTAAGATCAAGAACAACTCCTGTCTCATCCACACTGACCACTGTCCCGGCGATGATATCACCTTCCTCAATTTTCTTAAAAGAAGCCTCCAGCTCCTGCTCAAAATCTTTCATAGACTCCGCCATTTCCTGACCTCCGTTCACGCTTCATCTTTTCATCATTTACTTCCGGCCTTTTTCTTATTCTTTCTGCCGGATTTTCATTTTAATCTTAATTATTATAGCATGGGCAAACCACCGACGCTATTATTTTTTTGAATGCAAAATAGTCTCTTTATACAAAAAAACCTCCGCACATTGGCAGAGGCTACATTTCCTGATATTTTTCCCCATAAAACGAGGAGTGCCCCGGTAGTGGCTTACCGGGGCGATTATTATGAAAAAAATTGTATGTGTAATGATACTGATACACACCATTACAGCGTCTTTCGTAGTGTTCTTTCGAACTGTTATTATAGTATCAGATAAATATGAACAAATTATGAACAGCTCGTGAACTTTTAGCGTATTTGCACAATTTCTTTTCTGTTTTTCCTCTTTTTTTATAAAAACGCCACATTTGCTTTATTGACAAGCGTTCTAAATATTGTACATTTTGTACATTTCCAGTAAACTTAAGAATAATAATCCCAATAAAAGTGCCATTCTGAACACCTTCCTCCTACTGACGGGAAAGCATACCCTTAATAAACTCGATCGCTTTCTCAAAAATATTCTTTACATCAGACTTTGTAACACCCATATCTTTCAGAGTACTGTATGCATCGCTTACATAACCTTTAATCTGGTCATCACTGATGTCGATTCCTCTGAATTTGCTGATAATATTCACGAGAGAATTCTTATCATCCTCAGAAAGTGTCACACCATAATGATCTGCTGCCTCATCAATTCCCTGTGAAATCTCATCATCAGAAATCTGATTGGAATCAAAAAGCCCTTTTACATAAACAATAATATCTCCAACTTTATCCGGGTCAGACGCAAGAGATTCGATCTCGTTATCCTTAAGAATCTCCTCTGCCTGGCTCATAACAGAGCTGGAATCAGACGCCATGACCATCATTGGTGAAGTACATGAGATAACGCCTGCAACAACCAGTGCTGTGATCCTGTTCATTTTTTTCATAATATTCATCCTCCAGAAGGGCACTGCCCTCTATCCATAATCTGTAACTGTTTCCAGTTCCATAATTTTCAGTTCCTTTTTGACGCCACTCAGTATAACACAATACCCCACCCTTCTGTAAACTGGAATTTTCCTGTTTTTCGCCCTGTCAGGTCTGACTTTATGTATAAGTTCAAAAATATATTCACAATATTTTCATATTTTCAACAAACTTTCCTAACATCTCCTTTATAGAATAAATATTGTAAATTTTTCATTACTTACTTATGTCTGACACCTCAGACATAACCTCCTTTCTATGACAAGTTATATATGTCCGGATTGGATATCTCTCCAATTATCCCGTCCGGAAACGCAAAAAGAACCCGGAACAGCTGCCCGGGTTCTTTTTGCGTAATGTTTTATTTATTATTTTTTTCTTCGTAGATACAGTTGGCAAGCATGGCGAACTGCTCCAGTGTCAGCGCTTCGCCTCGAATATTCAGTGGAAGCCCACACTTCTCAAATATCTTCTCAATCTCTTCTTTTCCAAGGGAAAAATCTCCGGAGTTTTTGATTCCGTTTACAAGAGTCTTTCTTCTCTGGTTAAATGACGCACGGATCAGTCTGAACATGAGGCGTTCATCATGAACCTCAACCGGCGGTTTCTCATAACGTGTCAGCTTGATCACCGCACTTCCGACCTTGGGCCGTGGCATGAAACAGTTTGGTGGTACATTTGCAACGATCTCCGGCTTCGCGTAATACTGAACAGCCAGAGAAAGCGCTCCGTAATCCTTGGTTCCAGGTCCTACCTGCATACGGTCTGCAACCTCTTTCTGCACCATAACCGTGATAGAATCCACAGGAACATTCTTCTCAAAAAGTCCCATGATGATCGGTGTCGTAATATAATACGGCAGGTTTGCGACTACCTTTACAGGTTTTCCGCCATTCTTTTCATCGGCAATCTTTTTGATATCTGTTTTCAGGATATCGTTGTTGATCACCGTTACATTATCCCATTCTTTCAGAGTATCCTTAAGAATCGGGATCAGAGAACTGTCGATCTCCACAGCAGCCACTTCTCTGGCCGCCTCCGCAAGATACTGTGTCATGGTTCCGATTCCGGGACCGATCTCCAGTATGAAATCATCCTTCGTTATTCCGGAAGAATCAATGATCTTTTCCAGAACATGTTCATCGATCAGAAAATTCTGACCAAACCTTTTCTGGAAAACAAAATGATACTTTTGAAGGACTTCAATGGTATATTTCGGGTTACCAAGATAAGGTCTGGCCATATTTTTTACCTCTGCTTTTCTGTTTATTTTCAGCTGAAATCCTTTTCAAGAAGTACGGTGAATCCGTCACGGTCCACACGCTTCTTGGAGCGTTTAAATAATCCGCCCTGTGCTTTTGCCATGGCATTATCCAGCATGGTCTTCACAGTTCCGATACACATCGGCTGATCTTCCTTCTGGTTGATCCCGATCAGATTGTACAATGCAAGCATGCCCATCTGATCAATGCGGAATCCATTTTCCATGGTGTAAACCTTGGCAAAATTAACAAGTTCATCATTTGTAAATACAGGAATATTGATCATGGATGTAAATTTCTTCGCAAGTTTCGGATATCTTGCGATCAGCTTACGCATGCCGATCTTTTCATCCTCAAGGACCACGATCATACTCTTTGTATTTCCATTCATTACTTCATCAAGCTCATCTGCTGTTTCCTGGGAAAGCTGGTTTGCGTTCTCGATAACAAGGAAACCACCTGCAAGCTTGGATGCAATCTCTGCAATATTTTTTCCGTTAAGGTCTTCCGCAAATATGTAGGCAACCTTGGATGCCTCAATATTCAGCTCTCTGCAGATTGCCGGGATAAGGCTTGAGATCAGTCTTGTCTTTCCTGTTTCTCTGCCGCCCATAACGATCACATTTCCAGTCTGGGAAGTTTTGTCAGCCGCACCTTTCTGTACATCGCAGAGTACATCCACCAGCTGCTCTTTCATTCCCGGAACTGCTACAAAATATGTGAACAGCTGCTTCTCTTCATCTGTAAGCTGTCTCTTTCTTGAAATAATAGTGTTCGGATCGATCTCCGGCTGCATATCCTCGATAAAGCGCTCCAGCTGTTCTTCCTCGCTGAGTTCTTCTTCCTCATCGTCTTCTTCCATATCTTCTGTAAGACTTGAGATAAAATCATCCTCTTCATCGTCTTCCGGCTCATCTTTGAATCCGAAATCATCGTCACTGAATTCTTCTTCCTCATCAAGAGGTGTCTCATCTTCGACAGGTATCACAACATCGTCTGTCAGTTTATCCGCTCTGCGATCGTCACTTTCATCCTCAAGAGAAATGTCTTCATCCTCAAGGGAAAGATCCTCCGGCATTTCCTTAAGTTGTTCCTCTTCTTTCAGATCATCAAAACCGTCGAATTCGTCCTTGGTATCAGGCTTCTGCACGCCTGTGGGACCATTCAGGAATTCTGCTTCCGCAGCCTGCATATCTTCTTCTGTAACCGGCTCTTCATCTTCATCCAGAACCAGATCCGGAATTCTCCTGTGCGCCGACTCACTTACATCTTCTGCCTGCTGTGCGGAAATCTGTGCCATGATATCCTCAATATCCGCTGCATCCGGCTCCTCTGGAACAAATTCATCTGCCGCGATATCCAGATCTTCTTCGTCTTCTGTTTCCTCGGTTACTTCTGACTGCTGTACATCCGGAGATTTCTCTTCCTCCGGAATATTGATTCCCTGCTCGCTTGCAGCTGCAAGAATGGTATCTTCCAGATTGAATTCCTGCTCTTTCTCAGGTTCCTCGTCTGCTTTTTTATCCTTGGCAACTTCCGCCGCGATCTCATCAATGCTTCCAAAAATTCCGGATGCGTCCGGAATACCGGCAGCGCTGCTTGCATTTTCCGGATCTACATTGATCATAGACTTCGGGATCTTAAGCTCCGGCATACGGATCGTTGCTGAAAAATCAGGCTTGCCGTCTTCATTAAGGGGAACTCCTGAAGTTTCCTTCGGTTCCTCCACGGAATCTTCCTCAACGATCTCAGAAACACTTTCAGCTAATTCCTTTTCCGTCGCCTTCTCTGCTTCCGCCTCTTCCGCTTCCTGATAAGCTTCTTCCTCTTCGTCCTGCGGTTCCTGTGTCCGGGCATTTAACTGTACGGTTCCGGCAGACAGATTATCAATACCGGATGCCAGAAGTTCCTCACCATCTCCAGCCTCAGCAGTTTCTGCCGCCTCTTCTTCAGAAGCGTCTTCTTCGGACTTTTCTTCTGTGGCAGCAGTCTCAGCTTCCGGAGTTTCCTCCTCACCAGACTCCTGATCTGCAGAATCCTTGGCAGCTTCAACAGCTTCTGTCTCAGAAGTTTCTTCTGTGTCATCCTGCTGTTCTTCTTCCACGTCCTCAGTTTCTTCCGCAGCCTTCTTATGACCACCGAAGATATCACGGATTCCCTTGGAAATCTTCTCCTGGAAAGTCTCTGCACTGTTCAGATCACGCTCGTCATCTACCTGGATCGTATCTGTAACCGGTCTGGACTCCTCATATTCAGTTTCTGTAACAGCTTCTGTTTCCTTGCTCTCCCTGATCTCCTGAGCCTTTTCCGGCGGAATCAGTTTCGGGATAAAACGCTGTTCGTATTTCTCTTTTTCTTCTCCTGTGAGAACTCCCATACGCTGTTTCAGGTCAAGGGCCTTCATCACATAATTTCCATCATTAAACCAGAGAATCATCTCATTGCAGAGATCCAGGCACTTCTGCTTGTCTCCTGCCTTGTAATAGAGTTTGGCCAGTTCATAGGACCAGCGCTCTGTAAACTCTTTCTCCTTATATTCCTCAAGAATACGGATCTGTTCATTCAGAGATGCATTCTTCGCTCTGGCAATCTTGTATCGCAGTATATACTGACTGTTATCGTTACCTGCCACTTCTCTGTACTCATCAAAGAACTCTGTGGCTTCACTGATCTGTCCCATTTTCAGGGAAACTTCAATCAGGCGGTAAAGTATGTTCTTGCCAATCGGCGCTCTGTGATAGGCAAGAAGAAAAATTTCCTTGCTCTCCTCATAGCGCTTGTTAGCTGCGTAGATCTCGCCCACAACACAAAGCGTACGGACATTCTTTACGCGACGCCAGTCAATGCTGTCTACGATCTGCATGGCGCCTTTGTAATCCTGGGCTTCAACCAGCTTGTTGATCTGTCCCAATTTGACGCGAAACTCCTCTTTATCCAAAATATTCACCAACTTTCCATAATCAGAATCAGTTTACCATATGCATACGGGCTTGTCAAAACCCTTTAGGCATATAAACATGCCCCTTTATCACCTGAAAAACCCTGTTTATCTCAAACTGATGACTGACAAAATCATCCAGTCCTGTACAGGTGATCAAAGTCTGAATATCATGTATACTTTCCAGAAGATAAGTCTGCCGGTTACTGTCCAGTTCCGAAAGTACATCATCCAGAAGAAGCACCGGAGTATCCTTGATCTTCTTTTTTACAAGATAGATCTCAGAAAGTTTCAGAGAAAGAGCTGCTGTCCTCTGCTGCCCCTGGGAACCATATTTCCGGATATCGATCCCGTTTACCTTTACACAGAAATCATCTCTGTGCGGTCCCACAGATGTCAGCTTCATCCGAAGATCCCTGTCCCGGTTCTGCGCCAGTTTCTGTTCAAACTCTGCTGCAGTTACACTTGGTTCATACAGGATCTCCAGTTCTTCCAGCCCACCGGTCAGACCTTTATGGAGGCCTTTTGCAAGTTCATTCAGTTCTTCCACAAACTCTTCTCTTTTTTCAATGATCTTTTTTCCGTAATCTGCCATCTGCATATCCCAGATATCCAACGTACTTTTTAATCCCGGGTTCATATAACAGTCTTTGAGAAGACGGTTTCTCTGGTTCACAATGTGATTATAGCTTGCCAGCTCCGTGATATAAACTCCATCCAGCTGACAAAGCTCTGAATCCAGAAAACGTCTTCTCTCGCCCGGTCCATTCTTGATAATATTAAGATCCTCCGGAGAAAAAAACACAAGATTTACCACACCGAGCAGCTCTCTTGCCTTGCGGATCGGCAGCCCGTTAATGGCAACTCCTTTTGCTTTGTTTTTCCGGAGGTGCATGTCTATTTTGTATGAAAGATCGCCCTTTTTTACCATCATTCGGATATGGGATTCCTCATTCTCGAAGCGGATCATTTCCCGGTCCTTGCTTCCTTTGTGGGATTTACTGGTTCCGGCCAGATAAACCGCCTCCAGAATATTGGTTTTTCCCTGGGCGTTGTCACCGTAGAGAATATTGGTTCCCTGATCAAAATTCATCTCCAGCGACTCATAATTCCTGAAATTATTCAATCTGATGGATTCAATGTACATTCTTTCACCCAATTACATAAATATCTTTTCCATCGTAGGAAATGGTATCTCCCGGATGGATTTTTCGTCCACGGCGGTTCTCTACCTCACCGTTTACCAGGACGAGTCCGTCGTTAATCGCATATTTTGCCTCAACGCCGTCCTCCACAACTCCTGCCAGCTTCAGAGCTTGGCCAAGTTTGATAAATTCGTCTTTAATTCTGATTTCCAATTTTTTACCCTCTTAAATTTTTCTTTCCCGGATTCGGTTAACCCTTTCCAATATATTGTCCAGTGGCGGTAGTTAAATACCCCCGTTTCCGATATTTTCCTAAAAGGTGGTATTTTAAATTACCACCTTTTGGCAGTTTTCAGAGCTTATCCTATGTCCATTATATTGCACAAGCTGTTATCTGGCCTGATTCTGGTTGATATTTACCGGAAGAATCAGGTACGTATAATTTTCTTCGTCGTCCCGGATAAAGCAAGGAGCTTTCGGGTTTACAAGATAAATTGTAACGGTTTCATCATCAATAACACGAAGTGCATCGATCAGGAATTTCGGGTTAAAGCCAATCATAATGTCTTTACCCTCTTTCTCAATATCAATCTCTTCGTTCATGGAACCCATTGTTGAATCAATACGCAGCTCCATATCATTATCTGTAATGTTAATAATAATCGGTTTTTTATCAACTTCACGAACCAGAAGTGTTGCACGGTCAATACAATCCATGAATTCTTTTTTGTTGATTTTGAGTTTTGTCTCATAATCACTGGAAAGCATCTGGTCAATTCTGAAATATTCACCTTCAATCAGTCGAGAAACCACCATAGTCTGATCAAATTCAAATAAAATATGGTTTTTTGTGAAGTAAATGCTTACCTGATCATCCACTTCGCCGGAAAGAATCTTGCTTACCTCACTTAAAGTTTTTCCCGGAACTACCACCTTACGGTCAGAATATTCTCTCTTAAGGGGCATTTTTCGGATAGCAATTCGGTGTCCATCCAGAGAAACTACCTTCAGACAGTTATCTTTAATTTCAAAAAGTTCACCGGTCATTAGTTTGTTGTTTTCATTAACAGCAATAGAAAAAATGGTCTGCCGGATCATTTCTTTCAGTGTGTACTGAGAAATTGTCAGCGGTTCATCCTTTTCGATCATTGGTAAGTAGGCAAAATCTTCTCCTGATTTGCCAGGAATATTGAATTTTGCCTTTTCACATGTGATGGTTGCTGAATATTTATCATCTGTTCTGATAGTAATATCATTATCCGGAAGTCGTCTGATGATTTCATAAAAGATTTTTGCATCGAGAGCAACTTTTCCTTTTTCTTCAATCGTACCATCTACGATTGTTTCAATTCCCAGTTCCATGTCATTGGTGGTAAATTTAATCTGGTTTGTTGTTGCATCCATAAGAATACATTCCAGTATTGGCATGGTAGTTTTTGATGGAACTGCTTTGAGTGCGATACTTACACTTTTTAACAGACTTGATTTGGAGCAGATAATTTTCATAATGTGTATAACTCCCTTTCTGGATAAATTGTGGTTTTTATAAATATATTTATAGAAAAAATCCGCCGTAACCGCCGTAGGGGGCCAGATTTTGTGAAAAACTCCCGCGAGGCCGGTGTTTTCAGGGTTTTTCGGGTGGGATAACTTTGTGTAAAAGTGGTAGTTTCGGATGTGAATAACGCGGGGATAAAATTACCGCCGTTTTTTCGCAAAAAAGTTGTACACATCTCTCCACATACAATCAACACGTTATACACCAGTAATGTGGAAAACTTCCCTAACCTTGTGGATTAATCTTCTTTTTCAATATATCAATGGTATTTTTTAAGTTATCGTCGGTCTGCAATTCGTTTTCAATCTTCTCGATACCGTGCATAACAGTAGTATGGTCACGGTTTCCAAGAGCTTTTCCGATATTTTTCAAAGGTGTGGAGATGATTTCGCGGCAGAGATACATAGAAACCTGGCGTGGCATGACGATTTTTGAGTTTCGTTTGTTTCCGCTTAGGTCCGCAGGTGTTACTCCATAATGTTCGGCAACAACGGAGATGATGTATTCTGGTGTGATCACCTTTTTTTCATCCGGAGAAATAATATCTTTCAGTGCCTGTTCTGCAAGTTCAAGTGTAACTTCTTTTTTCTCAAGCTTGGCTCCGGCCATGACCTTGTTGAAAGCACCTTCCAGCTCACGGATGTTGGATTTAATATTGGTAGCGATGTATTTGATAACATCTTCACTGATGCTGTAACCGTTCATTTCTTCATTTTTATGAAGGATCGCCATTCGAGTTTCATAATCTGGCAGCGTAATATCTGCGATCAGACCCCATTCGAACCGGGAACGGAAACGTTCTTCCAGGATTTCCATATCTTTCGGAGGTTTATCGGAAGATATGATGATCTGTTT
>ENA-OPWR01000534-OPWR01000534.1-human-gut-metagenome-genome-assembly--contig:-NODE-534-length-33815-cov-2.717269_pt1 | contig 33815 bp, 54 predicted proteins | sample MGYA00241507_ERZ502006 | MGnify/ENA primary metagenome ERZ502006 (study PRJEB25962, sample SAMEA2043041) | human gut metagenome | biome: human gut; feature: human-associated habitat; material: faeces...
CCGGAGGGAAATATTGAATATTTATTACATATGAGAAAAACGGAGACAATGGAGAATGGACATACTATGGCAGATCAGATTATAAAGATCGTAGATGCATCTCATAATGATCTGGCGAAAAATAAGGAATAACATGAAGAATTTAGAATTACAGAAATGTATATTAGGACCTGTATATACAAATTGCTATCTCCTTAAGAATAAAGAAACCGGAGAACTGATCATTGTTGATCCCGCAGATTGTCCGGAGAAGATTGAAATGAAGATTTCCCGGATGAATGGAAAACCGGTGGCGATTCTTCTTACCCATGGACATTTTGACCACATTCTGGCTGCACAGGCAGTAAAGGAGAAATATAATATTCCGATTTATGCCTGTCGTCAGGAAGAGGAGATGCTCCGCGAACCTTCAATCAATATGACTGTACATTATGGACAGGGATGTTCTATTGTGCCGGATGTATTTCTGGAGGATCTGGATGTTATCAGACTGGCGGGATTTTCCGTTCAGATGATCCATACACCGGGACATACAAAAGGCGGATGCTGTTATTATGAAGAAAAGGAGAAGGCTTTATTTAGTGGAGATACCATTTTTATGGAATCGATTGGCAGAACGGATTTGCCGACCGGAAATACGGCACAGTTGTTAGATTCCGTGCGGAATAAAGTGCTTGTGCTGCCGGATGATGTTAAAATTTATCCGGGACATGGGCCGGAAACAACGGTTGCCTATGAGGCGGCAAACAATCCATATGCATAGGGGATTTATGTATGATTACTTTTGAAATGAAGAAAAATGACGAAAAGCCATTGGAATTTGCTTATGATATGAGAGCACTTTCCCAAAGTTTTTTTCCGGAACACCCTTGTGAAATTAAAGAGAGGGAAGACTGGAAAGAGCAAGAGGGATATCCCTTGTTATGTTATTTTGGAGATGAGCTTTTCTTTCATTTGGATTTACCGATAGGCTATGATAAAAACAGTGTAAAAGCTGCGGTGTACAGACAGTTTTCAGAGAAAGCAAATAAGACACTGCCATGGGGGATTCTTACCGGGATTCGTCCTGCGAAAATTCCACTTCGCATGCTTTTTGAAGGGAAAACCAAAGAAGAAGTCCGTGAGTGCTTAAAAGAAGAATATCTGGTGAGCAAAGCAAAGATTTCTCTTGTGATGGAGGGGCACATTATTTGTGTAGATACCTACTTTTATCTGAAACATAATTCTGAACATTATCAACCTCTGAAATGCTCAATGTGGCGAAAATGTATGTTATGAGAATAAAATATGCATTTCAAGAGAAGACTCACAGCACACACCCTACACAAATAATGTAGGGTATCTACACAGATTGTGCCCCTGGAACGAGCGCAATTCACGAAAATGACCAATTTGGTGGTTGCGCAAAGATTTCTCTTGCAAGGGAGGGGTACATTATTTGTGTAGATGCCTCCTTTTACCCGAAACTTATTTCTGAACATTATCAACCTCTGAAATGCATCAATGTGGCGAAAGTGCATGCTGTGCGAATAAAATATGCCTTTAAGGAGAGGGCTCTCAACACACACCCTACACAAATAATGTATGGTATCTACACAGATAATACACCCCCTTATTTTATGCGCATATCACGGTTTTAAACTGATGTAATAATATCTGTGCAAGCAGGAAAACAGCCAACATAAAAAGAAACAATAATTGGAGATACATGCTCTATTTTGATTGATTATATGGGTTATAGAGGATATAATGAGTATTTACTGTCTGTGTTACAGAAAGGCTCTACGCCAAAGAATAAGAGTATCTACACAAATGATGTACCCCTGTTTTTGCAATTTATCATTAAGCGATATTTGTAGCTGCGCTTGTGAGCTGGAGTGTAAATACAGGTCTAGATTTGGTGGTATTATTTTGCCGAGTCTTGTATTGGAAGGGAAGTTGCTGGACGCACTTTTTTTGTCTGCGTGTTATTGAATTTTGGCGATTTTCTCGCCAACTCTTGATTAGAGTTCTAGGTAGTAAACTACCTATGCATAAAATCGCGATTTTCAGCGGCATACTTGAAAATGAATGGCCTGAGTAATTATAGAGTGGTTTTCAGTTTGTAAATGTTCTTTATCACTGAATGAAAAGAAAGCTGACTCTGAAAAAACACCGATAGATCTCCGGGGAGGGAGACACCCACAACTCGGCAAAATATCAATTTTGCCGAGTTATGGGGCAAGAGAGTGATATATATTGCACAACCAATCAAATAATGATATAATCTTAGTAAATTGTATATTCGTGAAATATTTGAAATTCTAATAGTAAAATGATTAAAATTATCTTTTTCTGTCTAATTTCAAGAACAACAAATGCAATCTATTGGTGAATAGATTAAAATATTATTTTATCCATAGATAAATCAGCACTAACTATTAGTAAATAAGTTAAAATAAAATTATTTTTAGGAAATAGATTAAAATTTTATTCTCTTGATTGCATCTCATAATAAACCCAAAATATTAAAGTTGCGATTATAGCAACTTTTCCTTGCTTTTTCTGTGATATTATAATCATTTTCTCATTTTCTGTAAACATAATATGAATAAAAGGAGTCAAGACGATGGACGAGATAAGACAAGGCGAGCTGATGGCGCAATATTCCAGGCAGGTCCGAAAGAAAGCAAAGACAAAACCATTCTCTCAGGCAACACTTATGATGCGAGCAAATGGTACAGCTATTGCTGTCCTTGAGTTCATTGATGGAATGTCGTTCCGTGATTTATCCTCGAACCTCTATTTCATTGCGCAGGATCTTAAATCCGAAGAGTTTACTCGTAAATATGAAGCACAGATAGAGTATGCAGCTGTAAAGCCGCAGGAGTTCGTGAATGGCATCTATGCTTTCTTTAATTCGATCGCAAAGCATGTGAAGGCAAACGACCTCTACCCTACCTTCTTTGAGTTTCTCTCCTTTTTATCTCGCTATCGAGTGGAGATCAACGATGACAAGAGCATACAAGGTCGTATTGTAAACGCATATCAGGCATTGCTCATGGAAACGCTTGAGTTTCTGAGACCCAATAAGTTCGATTTGCGAAATGTAGTTGTTGGCCAGGCTTTTGACGGCACATTGCTGATGAAGCCGGACTCTCATCCCCTGTGCGATGTTCCCATCCGTGATCTGGAGGATTACCTAAAGACTCATCCTTTTGATATAGACACTTTCAATTCCCATGTATCTCGTTATTTCAAAGCCCATGGATTGAATGATGTCGAATGTATGGAGGATATAGATCGAATTACTCAAGAGGATCGAGCTCAAACTCATCAAATATCTATGCTTGCGATGTTTACCAACGAGTTTACCTTTGATATTCTTCCGGATCCGAAGAAAAATGTTGGACGCGGATTGCAGGGCTTCCCGACACTGAAAACCTCATCCGTGGATGTTGAAGAGTTGAAGGCTGTTCTTATGCGCAGGTCCAGAACACTGCCTGCAAACGGTATGGTGTATGACCTGCATTACGGTGACGAGAATATCCAGAATGATGGGCGTTTTATTCAACATGTGCTGCTTCGTGAAAATTTACACGGAGACCATATGGTTGTTCTGTATAAGGCATATTCGGACGTGTTCGAGACCAGCGGTTACTACGACACTAAAGATGGCTTCTTCTATACTGTTCTCAGAGAAGCTACAGATAAAGGCCCCTCCTGCGAGTTTGAAAAGCTGATACTCACGTTGTATGCGGCGGCCGTTACTCGCGATGGGACTTCCCTTTCGGCTTCGCTTCCGGAACATTTTGAAGTTTTTTTGGAGCGAGGCAAGCAGCATATTCCTATTTCTGCAGAGCCTTTCTTGCGCGGAGGTAAATTAAGAAGGACTGATGGTCAAGAATCTGAAGCCGACCATAAACGCGATTTCGATAACGACAACTACGAGACGAAAGCAAAAGCAATCCAAGGCTTTACACGTAAAGTCGGTATCGGCAAAACACCATCTGCGGAGGCAGTCGCTCGTGCGAAAGCACTCGGATTTGAACTTGCTTCGGATGAAACATATGTGCAGCCGTTCATCAAGCAAATTCATTATAAGAAAAATAATTCTAATAAATAAATTAAAAAGCTGGCCTTTTGGCCAGCTTTTTGTGATGCAAATCATTTGCAATACAGGTTTATACCTCCTCCCTGCCCGTTCAGAATACGGCAAACACGGAGTTGGAATAAACACTTTGGAAATAATGTTTTGCCGAGTTATTGACATTCCTACCGAGTCATGGTAGACTAAGCACATCTTCAGGAACTGAAGGAAATAGAGAAATCAGGTGAAACATGAGCTTTACAAAAGATTTGCCCCCAATAGCTGAGGGGTTCCTGCAATTCTGCCTGATGAATGAGAATCGCTCTGAAAATACGATTTCTGAGTACGCTTTGGACTTGAAAGTGTTCTTTCGATTTATGATGCAGCAGCGCGACCTTGTTCCGGCAGATATACGCTTTGAGGAAATTCCCATTTCGGATATTGATTTGGCGTTTGTGGAGAATATCACACGCCAGGATATTATTGATTATGTGGAATATCTGCGCATGCACCGCGTCAGCCACGCAGGAACGGCGAAAGAATCGACGGGACTCTCCCCTTCTGCAACACGAAGAAAAATCTCTTGTATCCGCAGTTTCTTTGAATATCTCTGCGTACACAAGGAACTTATCTCTAATGATCCTACGACAGGAGTTATTCAGCCTACATTAGGCAAAACGCTGCCGGTCTACTTAACGGAAAATGAATGCTTCTCACTGTTGAAGGCCATTACCGGTCCGGATAAAGAACGAAATTTTGCCATTGTCCTGTTATCGTTACTGGATGGGCTACGCGTTTCCGAGATCGTAGGGATTAACTTAAATGATCTCAAAATTTCGGATAGTGAAGCAGTGTTGACTATTCACGGTAAAGGTAATAAGCAGCGGCAAGTGTTTCTCACTCAGAACTGTGTAGACGCGATCCAGATGTATAAGCAGACTCGAGAAGTAAAATACAAACCGGATAAGAAAAGTGAGAACGCTCTTTTCCTGTCCCGTAAGCACAATCGTATGAGTGTAGATGCGGTGCAGCTGATGCTGAAGAACGCCTGTCAAAAAGCAGGCGTTACATTGGTTAGTCCACATAAGCTCCGGCACACGTCGGCAACACTTATGCTCAAAAACGGTGTGGATCTACGTGTTATTTCAGAAATCTTAGGTCATGCTTCCCTGACGACAACACAACGTTATACGCATGTCGAAAGTGACGACATGAAAGTTGCGGGGTATGCAAATCCAATGTCCAAAGCCTCTACATTGAGCCAATCCAAAGATGAAAAATCATCAAAGGAAGACAATGCGGCTGTGAAAAATGTTTTAGATGATAACGAGAAAGAGTTTATAAAAAAATATTTTAAAATTTGCCCTACATATACTGCTGATGTGAAAAGGGATATTGGCTTTGAGTATTTGATAGAGACATTGAAGGATCAGCAGAGGGAAACGTCAAATATCCCCTTCATCGAGGCAGTCTATGAATGCGTTAAACATTGGGGGCGAGTGGCAACACCAGCTATGCTGTACCGCATCTTAAATGGGAAAACGAATAAAGATCCGGTAACCGAAGAACAGTGTCTGAGAACTGCTGCCCAAATGAATACCCTTCGCTTGAGAATTATAGAACTCACACAGCCAACCGATGCAGATCTGGGCAAGACATGTATTATAAGTGGAGCGCTATTGCGAGCGGATAATGTTTCAATCACGATAGACGGTGAAAAACATAGCGTTTATTATAACATAGGAGCTCTCGGATCTTTGATGGCACTTAGGAGAGGAAAAAAATAAACTATGGCAAAACAGGTTTACGATGAAAATGATCAGATGGTAATGGACACTATGCAGGAATATAGTGAGGATATGGATTCTGTTACCCCACAGGATGTAAAGAATTTGTGTGTGACTGGCTTTCCAGCGGATGTTTTTGACGATGTACTTTTGCAGAACAAGAATAAGGTGCCTGTGGCTTCGCAAACGCCAGAGGATTTGGAAAAGTATATCGAGGATCATTCAAAAGAGGTTCCTAAACTCAACATCTCTGGTACCCTGTTAGAAGAAGCGAAAGTAACTCAACGTTTTGACAGCGCACATCGTTCTTGCCTGGAAGCAGTCTTTTCGCTTATGAATGCAGGTAATACTTGCGCAACATCGGCGATGATCTTTCGAACCATGACCGGCGGCCCCCGTGGTATGCGTGTTACCAAGGCACAAAAAAAACTGGTGGATGATTTGATGTCTTCCATGTTGTACAGTCCGGTGAGAATTGAGATGCCGATTGTAGGACCGGATGGCGAAGTGGAAAAAACAATAACTTTGGAATCCCCTATGATTGCGGCAGACAAAATGATTATGAAGATGTCTGGTGCGTTATGTGTTGCATATCGCTTTAAGAGTAGTTACTTTTACGACTATTGTCGCAGAACCAATGCTCTAATTAAGACACCCTACGATATGCTCTTTGTCCCGAAGTTGCAAAAAACTGAGCGAAATATCTCTTTGATCAGTTTCGTACAGCGCAAGCTGGCAAACTACTTATATCCAACAGACAAGGAGTATGTGAAGCCCTCCCCGCTGACGGTTGATATTGAGGAAGCGTATCATGCTGTTTATCCCGGGACTGATAAAATCAGCTACACAGAGAAAAATCGCATAAGGAGCAATATAGAGGTCATCCTTGATACATTAAAGGAAAACGGATATATCGTCAAATGGCATTTTGTCCAGAATGCTGCGAGTGTAAAGGCTGTCCGTATCCTGTTTCCTGATACGGTTCCGCCTGTAGATGATTTTGGAGAGGCACTTAACCTATTCCAGAAAGAGTGACTTTGTATATTCTTGCTCATAAAAAAGAAGGCCTAGCTATTCAGCTAGGCCTTTCCTTTTTTCAATGATTTTAGATATTCGATTTATGTTCTCCCTCTGCCCAGATCATCTGCTTTTTTTAATTTGCAATGGCCTGAACCCGGATCTCAAAATCGAGATCATCTTTTGCAGAACGAACAATATAGGTATTGCCGTTGGCATCCATAACGTCATATCCTTGCAAGGCCAACGCGGACTCAATGATATCGAGCACATTCAGCTCTTCTTCACTAGGAAGAATGCAAGTGTCGAATCCCTTGTGGCAATAGCCATAGGTATCGGTCAGGTAATCCGATACGGCATCCATCTTTGCATCGCAATCCGAATCCGGATCGATATAATGCTGTAAATCCTCATCATTGATGAGAACCTCGGTAGGCAGAGCCTCCAGCAGCTTCTTATCACCGTCAGTATCCCAGCGGATATTATATGCTTTGATCATTTTCGTTTTCCTTCTTTCTTGAAAAAATCCTTTTGGTACGGGGCTAAATCACTTTCATTAGTCTGTGATTGTAATCGAAAATTTTGCACTCTCGAATACATCACCGATAGAAGCCATCGGACACCACGACGATGCTTCAATATAGGTCGGGACTCCATTGCTTTCCTCGACTTCATCTCCAACGATTCCGTAAAGATAATCGGCAATATCGGCTTCGTTGATGGATTCAAAAATGCGAGTCGCGCCATTCGTAAGCACGACAATCGCTTTTCCGTACATCGTAATACCTCCAGATCATCGTTTCATTAGATTTTATATTCTAAATCTACTTTATTTCCATCAAATGCATTCCACCGTATATCAATATGCTTTAAATCTAAGAACTTAGCAATTGTTATAGTAGCTGGAATATTATCGTTTCGGTTATTCACGATTGATATACTAACTCCATAATACATATTTCTATACTCATTTAAGTTTATCTCTGGCTCGCCAATTTTTTTATTCATATCATTGATAGATTCAAGAGATTTTAAATCGTAATCCCTTTTTGTCTCAATAGAGATATTTGTTTCTTTTATAAGCTCATTAAAATCTGAAACACTGATTGTAACCAATCTTGTATGTTCTTTATCATATTTTTTAAATTCATTGATCATTTTATCTTCCTCCGTTCTTACCAATAAATCCTTATTTTATCAGTCTATATTGTCGTTTTCTTTTTTATATTCTACAATCATGTTATCATCTCCGAACATCGTTTAGCTATTCAGACACCATACGACACACCGTTCAAACGAGATATTGTCATACAAAGTATCCGAATCTTCGCCAGTCCTCCAGACTGTATATCCATCATCGTAGTTGCCTGCAATGGAATACTCACCGATAGTAAATACTCCATCATCCAAGCGGATTTCCACAAGACTCACTCCTTCCAAACTTTTGTTTGTCATTTTGATCTTAGCACCGCTCTGTTCATCGTTTTATTAAGTTTATTGCTACCCAGCGCTTGGCACTAATCAGCGATTTGCATTTAGCTAGCTCTAAAAAGCCTCCGCAGTTCTCCACTTCTACGATAAAGTGATCACCGGTGTTGCTGATCCAACACCATTTGCCGTATTCAGGATGATGAATTTCAGCTGCCCACTGCATAGGTTTTTCTTCATCGTCACATTCATGGATGACCATCCAATCTAACGCAGACATATTTTTCACCTACTTTAATACAATTAACTCTGCTTCTTCGACATATTTCTTTGCAGCATTATATCCATTTCTATTAAGTTCACCTTCAATTCTATACCAAAGTGAATCTAAAAAGTTTGGTATAGATACAAAATTTTTGTTTGGATATTTTTCTCTATATCGTTTATACGCCGTTTTATATAATTCATCTACTAAATCACGCTTCATTGTATTTTCTCCATTCTTCCAAAGAAACTCTTGTTTGCTTATTCCTCACGTTCGAATATCGATCTTGGCTGAAATCGTTTGCAATTCTAACATCTGTGCGAGTTGGATACATCAGGACTTCTTATATTTTGCAACTGCATCTTCCCAGTTTGCGATGATACAAAGTTTCATCCTTACAAAATATATTCTCCTGTTTCTAACGATTGTGGGATTAACTGTGCATAATCTGGATGACTTACAAATTTTACATATTTCAATATGTATTCCTCTACATTGTTAAATTCCTCTTCGTCCATTTCATTCGCATCTTTCAACCCAAGTTTGAATTTTTGTGAGACATTATTTACTGCATCTTCAATCGGATAATATTTTTTACTCATGTAAATTTCCTCCGTTCTTCTCAATGAAACTCTTGTTTTATGTTTATATAATAATGTGATATACAACCAACCGGTGTACGCATCAGCTTGATTTTGCATTGGGTTCGCAAAGTTCGGCAATGTGAGCCACACCGTTATCTGAGTACAGTTCCACACCAAACTCATCTCGCAGAGCATCGTTAATCTCATCGACCGTCATTTCGTGACGGTCAATAAAATCGTTGATGCCATACGCCTTTTCAAAGAGACGACGCAGAAAGTCCACGCTATAGTTGGCTTTAACCAGTGGCTGCGCCATCAGGGAGAAACCAGCGTAGAGGGACTTTTCGCGAACCTTCTTCTTGAAGCGTTTCAGATCACCTGCGTTGCGAATGTTATCCGGATTGGGAATGTCAACACGTTTCAGGCCTACCAGATTTTCGAGATGCGTGAGATCTGCATTAAGGCGGTTCTCGTTCTCAGGCTGACAGGCGATTTCTGAATAGTTATTGGCATCGTTCCATAACTGCAGCAGGCTTTCTTTGGTCGTTTCAGGAAAATCAATTAAAGCCCCCATAAAACAATACCAACAGTGCAGCACCATGGTGGATGTGGCTTCCGCTAAAATCGCCTGTGTGTCAACTGCCTTCGCCGACACAGGCATCCTGTGAGGGTTCTTCTTGTCCTTTTTGCTCATATATCTGGGGATGCATTTACAGCATCCCCTCACCTCCGTTTCTTTTATTGGGGTTTGGAACTGATTAAACGTGTTCCATCAGTTCATCGTAGTCGATGAGCGTCATCAGACGGCCGTCCCAATCGAAATCCTTAAGGATAGCGTCACGGGCCTCACACATGTTCCATTCCGGCTCATCAAGAATGCCGCCATCGAAATCTGTGTAGTCCGAGTTATAGAGGGTGTAATCATAAGATGCACCCTCTGTTCGCTGGATAGCGATATAACCCTTACGCTCAATTTTCCAGGCAGCGCAATCGTCTGTGATAATCGCTTCGGGTCGCACTGTTGCTGCAATTCTCTTGCACATCTCTCCAAACTGACAGATGTGATATACATCGTCACAGAACCTGAAATGATACGGATCTATGTACTGGCAGTGGCCACTCATCGTGTCCTTCAGGGTGTCAAGAGATACATTTGCACCATCTTTCAACAGGAACTTGTCTTTGTATGTCTCATCGACAATACGAATAACTGGCTCTACAGCTTCTTCTTTTGCGATAAGCCATAATTTCCCGAATTGGGGTTTTTCGAGCATATTCATCGGCACTTCGGCGATAGCAAACCCGATAAGGCCGCATTCATTGATTGCAGCCATGACCGCATTTAGCGAGATAGGCAGCTGCTGGTACTGTTCTTCGATTACCGGAACTTCGAATACGCCGCTGGCGATGATGCGATTATCCTCGATTGAGAGCAGCACATACTCGATGGTGGCTGAGCCGTTGGTCTGGATATAGACCAGAAAATCGTCATCTACCATAAATAACTTTTTCATAAGAGATCCTTCTTTCTTAATATATGGGTGTGTAGTGTAACTAAAGTTGCACCTCCTTTTGATTTTGAATGACCAGGTTGGACTTTCATAGAATTATATATAAAAAAGCACCTACCGGTTGTACGATAGGTGCTTTGATTATTATAGTGGAACAAACAACTCTATTGAGTTGAAAGGCAGACTACTACTTTAAAAGTAGAAAAGAGACACATTGCAATATTATGATAGCATAAAAGACTGCATTTTGCAAGGATTACAGAAAATCTCCTGTAATTTCTATTTTGGTAGTTCTGAGAATAGTATTCGCTCTCTGTACGCGCACAACAAGCGCGTAACGTCAAAGCATAAAGAAAAAGCGCAGACATTTCTGTCTGCGCTAATGTTGTGGGTTTGTTTGCGTAAGCACTTTATTTCTTACTCGCCTGCAAAGCAGCACGATAACATTCTTGCGAACAAAACTTATTTGTCATACTATGACGGATAAATTTCTTGCCGCAGTATGCACAGGAGATATATCGCCCATTTTGAATGGCCGTTTGGATACGATGCTTCTGACGGCATTCGTCGCTGCAACACCCCTTCCCTGTGGTAACGCCTTTGTCAATCAATCGCGCACCACAAACGGGGCAAGTGGCTCGTATCGAGATAGACTTCTGATGACATGCCGCGCTGCAATAAAATGCTTTGCCGTATGCAGTGAATTTTCTGCCACATACATTGCAAGTGCATTTTTCTATGCGACGGTTGGGCATGTCACCGACATGGTAGCGATTTAACGCCTCAGCACGAGCAAATGAGTCTGCGGTAAGATTGCGTTTTCTGCAATCTTCACAAAACTTCTGCGAGTCTCGTACAGGTGTATACAGTTCACCGCAAGCGACACAACGTTTTTTCTTAAGCGTTTTAAACACCCCTTATGCTTGTTTCTTGGTGGATTTCCGCTGTGGAAAAGTCCAACCATACACTCGGCCGATATCATCCCCGAGACGCCGGGTAATACGAGTAATATCGGTACGGGTAGCTACACCGCGATAGATCTTATCTTTGAGATTATCCATCTGGGTTTCGCTGACACCATCTTTATACACGCGATAAAGATAGTGATTGGATCCATCATGGTGGTCAGCGTCACAACGCAGATCGCCCAGGCGGTCAACATACCATGTGGAATAGTCCGTATTGGAAGACAAGCAGTCCTTGATATTCCCGCTCGCAATTTCCCGATATGCGCTATGCCGGCCATTCCACAGGCCGAGATCGGCAATGATCAGGATGGGCATATCCAGCTGGATATTGAGATTTGTTCGCTCATCATCCAACTGGACTGCGTTCAGCTCGTACATGCGCTCTATGCGTTCGTCTTCTGAAAGCTCGGGATATTCCGCTTCCAGGTCAGCACGCCAATCCTCGTAGTTCAAATCAGTGTTGCTCCAAATCAGGTGTTTATATTCAGACATATTAGTTAGCCTCCTCATTAGCAGTATTTTCGATATCTACCTGTGCAAAGCATGCATATCCGTTGTAATCGTCATCGAAGCGATAATGCGGGCAGCTCTTGCAGGGTTCTTCTCGGGTACAGATGTAAGCCATTATGATTGCCTCCTTAGCATGCGCTTGAAAGCGGTTTGCACTTTGATGATAGCCATCCTTAGAGCTTCTTCGTCATCATAGGCGAATACCGAAGAACTTTCCGGGACAACATCACCATCAAGCGTACGGCCGTCAAGCATGATCTTCAAACCATCGGGATCTGCTAAAAACTCGATATGCAGAGTCTCCTGTTCCGAGTAAGCATAGTCTGCGGAATTTTCGGGGAGCTGCGCAATCAAGTCAATAGCTCGAATGATGTCCTTAAGAGATCTTGCAAACTCAAACTGGCGGATTAACTCACTACGAGAGTGAATATCCAGCGCGGATTTCTTATACCCGCCGCACCAGCTCGGAGCAGAACGTTTCATGAGTTTTTGAAACATTTCTTCTTCCCTGATTGAGTTTGAAATCTCATCCGACTCGCCAGTTACAAAGGTATCTCGTACACTTTTCTCCAGAATTCGGGTTGTGGCCCGCTTGGAAGAAGGGTGACGACATACCACCTGTAACGAATGGTGTTCTTCTACGGATTCACAGTATTGGCATCCCAGACACAATCCTGCTAGTTTCATTTTGGTGGGGCGTCTATTGACGCCCCTTCCCTCCTTTGGATGATTATTTTTCGGTACCGTACAATTCCAATTTGGTCATGTCATCGGCAGTAGCAATGCCGGTGCATTTGACGTCTTTGTTGGAATACTGCTCTGCCTCGAATGTGATATCTTTGGAATCGAGCAGAGTATAAGCGGCGTCTTCCGCACTCGTACGATTTTCGGATACGACCATTACTGTTTTATAATGGGTTTCTGCAATCTCAACGAGATATGGACGCTTGCCCTTAGGAATATCAAACTTGGCCGCTGCTCTCCACCCATCGTGCATTTTCTGGAACGCAGCGACAAGCTCTTCTGGTGTCAAAGCGTTCGCGCATTTGGATGGGGCCAATGTAGTGGTCGTGAACGAGTTGAACTCATTCCATTCGCCCCATTCACCGTCGTCGATGCCGACTGCATCCGGAATAAACCATTTGCCTTCCTCCATGCAGGATACGATATGAGTCTTCTGCTCCTCTGTCAATTCGCCATTGATTGTATAGCGGAATCTCTCCTCCGCAGTATCAAAGACAAGCTGCGTGTACTTTGATTTGAACCATGTGCACATATCCAGCGCCTTAGCAATGGAGCTGAAGGGGTTCGATAACGCTGCATTTTCGTTGAAATGGTTCATCACATGGAGCAAAGCCGCCTCTGGGGTGCGATAACGGCGAGTCATTGTCGAATCGGTCTGCCGATTGACGCCGGAAATCTCATACATATACGGTGCATAAGTGTCTTCGGCTCTTTTAAAACTCAAGTACCAGTCTTCAAACTGAAACTTGTGTTCCTTGTTTACTTCCCAGGTACGAGCCTCTGTAATCCACAGGTTAACCATGTCTTTCGTGAGTTTGATAAAGTCTTTCATTTGTAGCACTCCTTAAATCAATCTTCTAATTCAACCATACCTGTCACTTTAATATGAAGAAGAGAATCATCTTCATAACCGACAATTTTGTAGTCGATGCCCATCAAGCATGGATTGCCGATGAGGTTTTCCGAGAGGATATCCAGGAAACCCTCGAAATCGTTGTTTATGATATCACGGAGTTCTACTTTAACGACTCCGCTGATGAGACCATTCTTCTTCATGGAAGATCTGATTTCCTTGGGGGTGTACGGATGTTCGACTATCGTGTAGTTGTTCATATAAAATCACTCCTGATTGAAACGATCGTATGGTTGGTACTCAGCCACCATAAACTTCATAACGCTTGAAGTCATCTGCCTGTGCGATGCCGTCACAGCTGGTTTCCCGGTCGACAAAATCATCTGGCTCAAATTCGATCTCATCGCTGCTACAGCGCTCATGAGCCTGTTCTTCTGCCCCTTCTGCCCCTTCTGCCCAGATAATAACGGTCTTGCAGTATACCTCTTTGATCGTTACTGCGTAGGGTTTGAGTCCTTCCTTGGGTGGAACGAATTCCCGCTTCCATGCATCGACATGCTCGCGGACTCTACGGACGAAATCTTCGACAGTCATAGAGTTCGTCGCAGGCAGATTGGAGGTGCTGTAGCCGCTCCAGTCGCAATCGAAGTCGCCACTGAGGCCAAAAGAAGACGGGATAAAGGTTCCTTCCTCATCGATGCAATTCAGAATTTCAGCTTCCTGCTCGTCAGTCATAGACCCCTCGAGAATGGTCTCGTAGTATGTTTTGTTGTTGAATTCATCCCTGTGAAAGTATTCGATTTTGGTATTCATGTGCTTAAACTCCTTTGTAACGATTTGTTTCTTTGTTGCTTTCTTCAAGCACCTTATTAAGGTTTTCGACTGCATCAGCAAGCCGTGCAATCTCTTTTACGAGTTTCGGCATTGTTCCGTATAGGAACTGTTGCCCGCCTCGAGTTTGATGGAAATCCATCGGTGTGTCCTCCTTTCCTGAATGACCAAGTTGGTCATTCACATATTTATATATAAAAAAACACCTACCGAAAAATTCGATAGGTGTTTTGAGCAAATAATTAAACAGTCAATCCAATGGATTGATAAGGGACTTCCTCGCTTAGAGGGAATGAGAGACAATTACAATATAATAATAGCATAATATCTCAAGCAATGCAATTATTATGTTTTTTCTCTTTACATTCACTTTTTAATTTTAATCGGCGGCAGTTCCTTTTTATCGAGCAAAGAGATGAAACCATCCAATGTCTCTTTGTAGATGCGCTTGTAGTTCTGCTTATTTGCATCCAAGGAAGGATGGAAATAAGCCTTTGCTTCATTGCCGCACATCATCGTGGACATAAAGTTGTACGAGGCAGAGATGAGGGCATATGGATGTGGCCCCATCTGCTTCAGGCTCGGAGACATTTCTTCCGAAATGCAGCGAGCGTGGAATCCATCTGCGCCGATTCTTTGGTAGAAGTTAATAAACTCTGTGATCGAGTTGGGAAAATTAGAGCGTTTGACCACTTGCAGCGGCTCTTGGTTGCGCGTGAATTCAACATCTCCGTCAGAAAAAGCAGTACAGTGCATAAACGAGTACACTATCATTGCCATGGTAGGCGGAGTGCTTACGAGCTCAGGCGGGATTATTAGAAATTCAGGGAAACCAAAGTCTTTCATAATGGTGTCCTCCTTCACGATGTTTCTTATGTGAATAATAGTAACATTGTTATTGTGCTATTGCAATATTGATATTCATCGTAATGCGGAAAATAAGAATATTACAGCGGGTAGGTGTGGCAGATAATTGCGGCTAAGAGTTCTTTTGGAGAGCCGGAATTATAAAATCTTGCCCCTGTCCACGAACCCTTAGTTCCGTTAATGCCATTCATAACTTTGATGGCAACGCCGGCCCCACTGCTATCTTCTTCCCACTGATGCAGGTTCGACGAGTAATCGTCCAACAGAACGAATGTTTTATCTGTTGGATCTACGGTTTTGCAGACGGTATCCCACTTGGAGGCATCGCATGGGCAAAACAGACGGTGTGCATTTGGAATTTCTGGAATGTACTTGTCCAGCCAGAGATTCTTCTCTGCAACCGGATCGCCCTTAGTCTGCATGTATGCACTAAGACTATATACCTGTACCCCGTGTCGGATGAGATAGCGCACATTCTCAACCATCTGCGTATATGGCGGAAGGTTCTGAAAATACCCCGGCTCAACGAGTTCTTCGGGAGTTGTGGTTGGCAGCCACTGTGCTACGGTGCCATCGATATCGACAAAGACGATGGTTTTCTCCATAATTGGACCTTCTTTCTTTTGAATGTTTAGGGGAGATGCTGTAATAACATCCCCCCATTTTTGTTGACTTATGTCTGGCTGCCATACAGTTCCAGCTTTTCAACATCCTTAGGTGTTGCAATGCCAGAACAGATGCATGTACAGTCGATGGAGTTGGAATCATCGAGATGAATGGTTCCATTGCTACAAAGGTCATCCGCTTTTGCGCAAGCAGTATCTTTGTCCTTGGCCCAGACCAAAACCGAGTGGAATAACGTCTCTGTAATTTCCATGACATAGGGACGCTCATCCTTCGGAATGTAGCCGCTGATATTTTCACGCCAGCCTTCTCGGGCCTTACGAAACGCCGCAATCAGTTCTTCCGGCGTTTTTGCGTCAGCAGCTGGTGCTTCCGTTGTGTTCTGGAAAGAGCGGAGCTCATGCCATCCATCGCTGGGTTCCAAACCGACATCGTCAGGGATGAAAGCGCCATCTTCTGTTGCATCCATGAGCTCACTCCACTGCTGTATTGTAAACTGGCCGTTGGCAATATAGTGATACTCTTGGATTTCACCGTACTCTTCATCGTGCCAAATATAATTGAGCTGGGTGTTACACCGTAGTAATCCGCTGCGTAATACATCTTCAATAGAGGTGAAACGACGAGTTTCCTCGCTGAAGCGATTTGCCATATGAATGAGCGCATCTTCTGGGGTGGAATACTGATATTTGACAGTTACATCCGGGTATGCAATCTTCTTTGTCAACTCGTAGGAATTATCGCCTGCTTTGCAGAACGAGAGTTCACATTCCCTGAACAAAAAAGAGGTGGAGTGTCCCTGTTCCCAGGAAGGTGCTTCAGAGATCAGCTGTTTCGCCAGTTCGGTAGTTAATATTTTGCTCATTTGAATCAACCTTTCGTATTTTTTAGTGATGGACGGACAGATGTTATCGTAATTCTACAGAGTTTGCAACATGGACAGGTGTAATTCGCCAATTCCAGTTATTGCGATCCGCAGTAGCATTGATATACGCATGTGCCGGCCGCAGCGAGCAGCCTGCTTCGGTGAGGGTAAGGTCCTTGCCTTCCCTATCTGCTTCTGCAATCATCTTGCGGAGTCCGGAAACGCCTAAAAGCTCTTTTTCCGAAGCGGAGGTGTAAATGGCAGCATCGGCCTTATCCATTACACGGAGAAACTGGAGCAGCATCGTGTTCTCCGCTTCTTCCTCGGTAAGGAAGAACTGCGGAGCCTGAATGTCACGGTCAACGGTGCAGCTCAGGACATACTCCTGAATGGAGCAATCCTCTACTTTCCATCCCATGGGGCCGCCCTTCTCTTCCTTCATGTACGCTTCCAGGCGAACGCCCATATCGGTACCATCAAGGCAGTTGCCGATGACGGAGTAACCGGACATATTCGGATGGAACGCCTTGTTATCCGAACTGATAACATAAGTGCGTGCGGTCTTAGAATAGGGTTCGCGGAAGCTATCCTCGGTGAATGTGATGAAGGCCGTCAAATGCCCGCTCGGCTTGTTTGCTTCGTGCGCGATAAAGATTTTTTTGAGTTCCTGATAAGTCATGATAAAAACTCCTTTTTTATATAGTGGGTTTGAAACGAGGTTGTTAGCTGATAGAGGAAATTTGCCAGTAAAACAGGTCGCCGCCCTGCATGACGCTGGCGCCGTTGTCCGTAATGCTGGCTTCTGATTCTGCGCTGTAGCTTTCCTGCCCAGCGAGCAGCCAGTCTACCGGGTGGTTGGCCCACTCTTCTGCTTTCGCAATACCGACTTCCTTTGCTTTAGCCAAAAAGGTCTTCGCCAGGGCTTCCTTAACGGGAGCAACATCTGTCGAATGAGCGATAATATCAATATCGCTGGTAAAATTATTGGCTGCCAACAGCATGTATAACATAATTGATACCTCCTGATTACATGGGACGATACTGAAGCATTGTATCCCAATAGCGTTTTCTATCTTCCGTGGAAATGCCCTTTTCAAGCAAGGCCTCCTGAAGTGCAGACTGGCCCGCTTCATCGTGCATTATCATGTAGATGACGTCTTCTTCCGGGTATAATACCCATCCTTCCGGATATCGTTCGGGATCACTGTCGGATGCTTTCTCATAAATAGGAATACATCCGTTCACCTTTTGCAAGATGCCCTGTTCGATACATTTCTGTACAATCTCCTTGGCGAGAATGTAGTACATATCGGGTCTCCTTTCGAATAAAAAATTCTCCCTACTATATAAAGTAGCGAGAATTGGTTAGTAGTTGGCTTGTATAAGCCTGATGATGTGAGTTTTAATGATGGGTGAAAATTGGATCGGTCCTTTCCAAATGGATTTTGGTGTGTTTGTATGGGCAAACTTCTTTCTGTGCATAGCACTCAAATATGTATATAAAAAAACACCTCTACTAGATAACTAATAGAGGTGTTATAAGCAAAGAGGGATACAATACCACAGCAAGAAGCTGAGGCAAGACGAACATTCTCCCAAACGGAGAAAAAAGAGACTTTATATAATGTATAATACCATATTCTCTATGTGTTTGCAATACAAGCAGAGAAAGTTTCGCGGTTACACAGATGAACCGGCTGTTACATTATCGAGGTTGAACTCGAGCTTGATATCGTCTGTTGGCAACCCCATCCGTTCGGCGTGATTTTGTGCATACTTGAAGCGAGTAATTGCCTCGATAAAAAGTTTTTCGTAAGGTGTGGCCTTGCTCCATTGCACGTTGAACTCCTGGCACATATCGAAGAAAATTCCGTAGAAAATATCGGGTTCTCCGCTGCACCGCTCACAGTACCATTTCACATCCGAATAAACCGGCTCACCCTTATAGTTTGTTGCTGGCATATGAGTCCTCCCTTCTGCCCATCGTAAATCTCATATATCATTTATAGTTATCCATGTTAGTTTGAAGAACGATATTTGTGTGGCAGAGGTATGTCAGAAGGTAAACTTCGGGACGTATTTTTTAATCATCTCAGCAATGCGTTTGTCCGAGCCTTCTTCCAGCATGAATTCACCAAAGATAGGCTCTAGATAAAAAGCCTTGCACAGCTTAATAGTGTTTGTGATAGCGGCTTCATTGACCTGATACTTTTCGCTAAGGTCACGAAGAGATACACCAGTTCCCCATTGCTGATAAATATCTAAATGACTAGACATGGTTTTAAACTCAGTGTGAATGGCTGTAAAGGTGTTATCGTCATCGTACTCATTGTCATCGTAGATGGAGATATCCATTTTTACGCCTAACAGCTCGCTCAATGCCTTAGCTGTTTTCGCAGCGTCAACTTTCTCATGCCGACTATATATTACAAAATATTCAGCGGAATGGAAGCAAGCGTTTAAGAATGTCCGTGAAAGATTGAACTCATGCTCCCACTTGGGAATAAAACTGATAGTTGCTCCGTGTGGATAGTATTTATTGATGTGAGGGCAATCGTGTTCATAGTTATCCCAAAGGGTTACTTCAAAGACGGCGTTGCCAGGATGCTCACTAAAGAACCGGTTTTGTTCCGTAAGAGTTTGCATCCATTTCACCTGGATCGGCTTAGGAGCCGGGTTTGTAAGCCAGGTATGAGTAGGGTAAAGCCATTCCACAGGGTCCGAGCCATGCACATCTCCGGTAGATGCAGCTACAGCATTGAGAAGTTCTTCGTAAGAGGAATAGTAGAGATCCTCAAGGGGATGGCCTTCTGAATCCAATATCAGAAATCTCCACTTGTCGTCGTAGCAGAAGCAGACGGAATCTGGATTGGACTCTGTAACGAAGTCGTTCAATGTTAATCCTACATACTTCTTCAGTCGACCACCGTAGAGTATGCCGTTCTGATCCATGGCCAATAGTTTTCCACCTAGCGAAGCAGATAGGCCGGCGGTTTTCCCCTCAGACAATACCGTCTTGAAAATATAGTCCATGAGTTCAAAATGGCTATTTACAAGGCCGGCGATAGAGAGGGCTGCCTCGTTCTCGTCACACAGATAATCATCTTCCATGGGGACGTCGGTGCCACCTTCTTTACGCCAAAGAATTCGGGGACCATTCCGCTTGATATCATTTATGTAGTCTTTAAGCAACGCGAGCTGCTTCTCAATCTCCTGCGACATAATCCGAGCAGCGTCCTCATCCCAGGAATCAATATCACAGGAAATACCAAAGCGATCATGAAAGCTCTTAGCGATACCACTGGCTATTTCTTCGTTGCCATTGCAGTACAAGATGAAGAAATCTGTAGCGAGAGAGTAAGATTCAAACAGTACATTGAAAATAGTATCTGAATTCAAAATACTATCCGGGGATAATTTCTTCATACCCACTCCCCTGTAGAATTCACCTTGCAGATCAATCTGCTCCAGATGGTCTTCCGGGCATATATCGGTAATCCAAACAGAGTCATTTCTATGCTCCGCAAGGAACTGATTAAGGTCCTCGATATTGCTGAACAGCTTTAAGGTCGGCTGTTTGGGTAATGCATGAGTAGTGAAGATGTTTGTTGGCTTATACCAAGGAGTAGGCTTATCAGCCTGGATATTGGGCAAGCGCAGCAAAAACGCCAGTAAATCTTTTTCTGATGTAAAATGATAATTTTGGATAGCCCAACCGCTATTAGGACATGTGATTTCTATATCCCAGCAGTACATTTCATTTACACCATAAACCATATGGTTGGGTGATGAAGAAGTTAGATAAGGGCCTTTGTAACCCCAAAATCTTTTTACCATGTCCCCGTATAAAATGCCATTTGTATGGAGTGCAGTCAGGCCCTGAATGGCTTTAAGAATAGAAGGCTGCTCCTCCGGATATTGAGCCATGCGGGCCATCATAGCATACGCAGCCACTCTCGAGCATCCGGTATCGTCGACAATCTTTTGTGCGGAAAAGGAAGCGCAAATATAGGGTTCGTTTTCCATAAGATAGAGGTCGTCTTCCTCAGAAGAACAGAACTCGTATGCGATGTCGGTATTTTGCTTAAGCAGGTCTGCGACTGCATCTGCATCTTTTCCCGAGTAGAGGTAGTTTTCGTAAATATGATTTGAGAGGTCAAAATCCTCTATTTCTTGTTTCTTTTCTTGGTCAGTCATAACTTACACCTCATGCCACTGGTCACCGTCAAAGTAAAGCTCCAACGTTTTCTCTTCGCCATAAAGCAGAGCGCGAAGCGACAGGTCACCGTCATCCGCCTCTACGACGTATACAAGACCGCCGAAATTGTTCTGATCGTAGTGAGCATAGCAGTCATGGTGGGTCTTATCGATTACAGCACCGAGAACGACGCCGTACGCATGTTCATCATCATTCAGGTCATCCAACGCGAGCGGGTTGCCTCTGTCGAAGCAGACGCAGTTCTCGTACTGTTCGTAGGTTGCATCCGTAAAATCAACGATATCACGGAGCGCTTTCTTCTGGAGATCCTGCAGGGTAAGCATTGCAGAAATAGTGTCAAGGTTAATCATGTTCTTTCTCCTTTTCTTTGTTCAATTCTTGTTCTTTTTTGTGTTGAGCTGCGAGAACAGACAGATCTGGGGTTAATGCCTTTTCTGCGGCTTGTGGGAACATCAGTTTGATGACTTCGAGTGCTCTGTTTCTCTCAGAGATGTTCAGATGCTCAAAGATCTTCGAGATTTGGAAGGCTTCGAAAAATACACCGGATTCTGATTCCATATATACATCATGGAGATGATCTAAGTATTCTTCTTTTTCCTTTTCGACATCAATTCCGATGGAGTACAGATATTCGTAATAGGAGTCTCGGCTATCCATACATGATTCGGACAGAATGTTGCAGGTGCCCAATGCATTACGGACATTGGATTGACGCTCATCAGATAGTCCGAGGAGGTAATCCACCTGTACGGCTAATGCCTTAGATAGTGCAGGCAAAGCGTTACTGTCAATAGCGACTTGTCCATTTTCCCATACACTTATGGTACTCTGGACAACACCGACTATATCGGCCAGCTCTTTTTGGCTCATACCCATCTGTTTTCTTAGAAGAGCAATACGATTAGGTATCGTCTTCTTTTGTTCATTTTTCTTCGGTTCCATTTCCAGCCCCCTTTTAATATACGCATTTGGCGCATAATAAAACTATGTAATGTGCACAATGAGTTATTCATCCTGTTGGTGGTATTATAGCATCTTAATATTTTTATGTCAATAATTATTTGTGCAGTAAATATTCAAATAAAAGATATGTGTGGAAGTAATTCAGGCTCACGCCGCTGAATGCGGTGAATCTGCTACTGCATTTATTAACCGGGCTATCGAAGAAACAATGGCTCGAGACAAAGAGTTTTTGGAGAAGAAATAAGAAAAGCCGCTCCGAGTATGATTACTCGGAGCGGCCGCTAAATACAATGGTATAAAACAATAATATTGAGTTTGTGGTAAAGTGCATCATTCAGCAGCATTTAAAAATGCCGCCTGTCTCGGCATATCGAAAGATTAAGTGTGCATTATGCTGCAAGAACTCTCTGAAGAAAGCCATCTCTGTATCGGAGAAACCATCTCGCATAAGCCATCTATACGAAGGCAGTTCGCATTTTGCGGCGTCAAAGCCACCTTCTTTCGGACGTTCGAAATGGACCAGAACTGTCTTCTGTCCTTCTTTCTCTATAATTCGAGAATGGGAGACCAATGTTCTATCTGCAAACTCCAGATACTCATACATCATAAACGAAATCTTCTCCATCGGTGTGTCAGGGATCCGCTGCCTTTAAAGGAACCATTCTCGGTTCAAACTTAGCATTTGGATTATCTGTTTCTGCAATAATCAACGGACTGTTAGGGAATTCGTTTCGTCGTTTCCTTACGAGAGCGTAGATTTGGGATATTGACATTCCGTACGGAACACGAATATAATATCGCATTCTTAAATTTCCTCGAAAGTCAAACGACCATAAAGTAATTCTGTCTTTCAAACCAACACCTCTTATGATTCTGTTTCGCGTTCGGATAAATCGATTACCCGAATGGAGAGGATACTGTCTGCAAGACAGTGCAGTTCATCGAATTCGAGCGTTACGTAATCCGTGATACCCCCTCGAGAGGAACAGAACAGCCGCACTTGCGAATACACATCCTCAATCGATACAGTATGATCGTCAGCGAGGGATCTCAAGAATGATTTCGGATCTGAGGAGATTTCGTCCAACACATCCTGAATGCAGGTTCCGGGATCTAAGGCAGATTTGTCTGCGGTAGTATATTCTTTGTAAGCCGGAAAAATCATGCCTTCTTCAAAGGCGAAAAACACCTCGACGCCGATTTTCGTTTCATCGGAAGTATGCTGCACCGGCAGAGCGTTTGTCGGTTTGAACATGGGATGCTCCGGCAGATAATACGGCAGCAAGTAGAGCGAGCCGTCCTGCCGCTCGTCAGTTTCCTTGTTGACCAGACAGCAGGGCATAACGCCCAGAACTGCCGACGAGCCGATAATTTTCTTGGCTTCGGTCTCATCCCATGCACGACCCTTGTCGATAGCCAAGCCGCTCTTATAGGTGCCGTCGGACAGATTTTTCTGGACAATAGGATATCCTGCATACGGAGTAGGACGCTTATCGCCATCGAAAGTGATGCCAGCCATAGAAGGCAGAGCTTCTTCCGGCACAACAGATAAAACATCAGAAAAAGGCTTATAGGTGTATTCTTTCATAGTACGTTTCTCCTTGTCATACTCATAATATACCTGAGCAGGTCTCTCATTGCAAGAGACCTGCTCGGATTTTTTCTATGGGTTATTCGTCGTCCTGGTCTCCAGCTTCGGCGTAAGCATCGTCAACCAGCAGCGTGACCTGACATTTGGGGCAAAAGTCTGTGTTCTCGCAGAATGCGCAGAGTGTATCTCGTGCATCGCAGATTTTTGCCAGATAATCTTTGTCAATCATGTTTAATTTCCTTTCTTGTGGTGAGCAGATAACCCGCTCCATATTCTTTGGCGATTTTAGCCAGCATATTTGCTCGAACATACCAATATCCTGCATGGGATTGTTGGCCATCGGCTCTTGCAATAGATTCCAACTCATCCGCAGTCTCTCGGCTAATGATAGCCTTCTGAGCAGCGATGATGCCTGCGGCACTTTCTACGGAAAGGCCTCGGATGATAAGATCGCTGTCTCTTGCTTCCTTAAAAACCTCTTTGCGGATGGTCTTTAGGTGAGCAAATAGTTTTGGGGTTGCACTCATATCTTTGCCTCTTTTCGTGTGTTAATGCCGCACCATCTTAGGCGCAGCTAGTGAAATTTCCTGTGGCTCACCGTTCACCATACCGATGCATTTAGCAATACCGGCATTTACCACCAACCGGCGGCAAATGATACAGGGCGCAGGATTTGCATAACTGCCGTCCCGTTCCAGCCCAACAATGTAAATGGTGCTACCAATCATATCGCTTCTAGCCGCAGAAATGACGGCATTCATCTCAGCATGACAGCTTACGCAGAGTTCATAACGTTCGCCCTTGGGAATATTCAACGCCTCGCGCTGGCAATATCCGGTGTCGACGCAGTTAGCCTCTCCACGCGGAGCACCATTGTAGCCGGTAGCAACAATTTCATCGTTGTTGACAATTACGGCGCCATATCTGCGACGCAGACAAGTGCTGCGTCCAGCAACAGCTTCAGCGATGCTGAGATAATATTGGTCTTTAGATATACGCATGTCTTTGCTCCTGTTCAAAATTCAATGACTCATCGGGATATATGCCCTTGACGGAATATCCCTTTTCTTACTATAAAAAAGAGATAGAGCTTCTGACGAGCAGATGCTCTATCTCTCTGAGTAGTAGCGTTACCGCATTTGCACTTTGCAACACGATATACGCTGAATGGGGTATTTAGTTTGCGATTTCAAGCACCGAAAACGCAGACTCCGGGCACTTATACAGGTTCCGCAGGTTATCGATGACATCCTGCGCGGTATCTGCATGGCCGTTCCAAACAACACCAGGGCCGCTGAAGTCAACCCAATCATCCTCTGCTGCTTCGTCAAACGAAGGCTGAGTAGGTGCATTGTAAATCTGTGCATCGCGCAGATACTCGGAAGATACGATGGCGATAAAGTGTTTCATAAAGAATGACTCCTTTCAGATAAGGTCGTGGATGGTATCAGTGGCGTCGGTATAGCTAACTACAGATCCGTCGATATCCGACAGTTCGCCGAAGTCTGCCTCCGCATACGCCGTGGCCATAGCCTTTTTGATGGTTTCGGGATTCGTATCCGGAACATCGATTTCGGCCGTGAAACGACCTTCCATTTTCATAGTAGACCAGATTTTCATATAAAAAAACTCCTTTGTAGTTTGAGAACTTAAAAATTATTCGGAAAGCACAACATCTACGACCTGATCCAGATCATAATTGTTGTCGATGAGCTGCTTGTTCAGCTTCTTCCACGAAAGAAAATGTCCTTCAGAATGCTTCGCTTTACCTTTCTTGATGTAGATATAAAGGTTAAACGCATAGCCATCTGCGATCTGAGCAAGGCCCTTTCGAAGAGCTGCTTCTTTCGTCGCAAATGTCTCGGTATCGGTAGCAACAGTCGCACCGGCCATCGTTACATAATCCAATTTGTACATAAGGTATTTCCTCCGCTTAACCGAAAGTTGTGCCGTCGATTGTGCAAATCAGACGGACGATATCATAATTCTCGGGCAAATACTTGAGGTATGCCTTAAATGCGTCCATGAATTCTGACACAATATCGTCAGGCGACGAATATGCCTGTGAGAACAGTTTCGGCTCCTTAGGAAGAGGCCAATACATGATGTGGTCATCATAAAAGCCGGACTGGTGGTATTCACGAGAAAATGCATGTTCCTGTGACTTGTATGTCTCCATCACTTCGCTGTTTGTTTCAGCCGAACCATCAAACGCGGTAACAAACTGCGTTTTGTTAGTGTTGGAGTCTTCCTCGAAAATATCGTGCAACGGCTCATCGTCGTAGAATCCTAACGGCAGAGATCCGTCCTTAGCAGCATCGATGAAATCTGCATCGGACATTTGCAGGATTTTTTCCTCCTCAGGAGAAAGTCCGTACTGCTCCGGGTACATTTCCATCGCAGCTTTGTTCAGATATGGCAACAGTTCAACCAGAACAATGCCAATATCGTACATGGGATAAGTTTGCATACTCATAATTAAAAACTTCTTTTTGATAACTAGTGGGTTGGTAGGTGTACAAAATATTTTGGGATTTTCACGTCCTTTTCTGTGAATGACCAACTTGGACATTCACTAAATAGTTAATATATATAAAAAGTCCACTATCAGATATCTGATAGTGGACTTGTAAGCAAAGGTAAGAAACAGTTCTCGTTGCGAGAACAAGGGTTACATATTTCTCATAATTGAGAAAAAGAGGGACTGTTAATACAATTATGATAACATATGACCGATGGATTTGCAATATCTCTTCCCTGTCAGGTGTATAATTTAATCGGATTTTTTAGTAGGCGCCTAAAATTCCTGAAAACTTGTGCAACCTATATTGCGGTCTTAAGCAAAAAAAGGTATACTGTTATTGCGGTGCGGATTTTATCCGTTGTGTAGGTGGGGTGTCACCTGCGCAGGCTGACAAGGGTTGCCGCCCTTGTCAGCTGCTGTTTTTGTCTTCTTAAATATTATACCATACATGGCATCATACCTAAAGGTAAAAATTCAACAGATATTGCATTTCACTGTCGATATTTTTATATGATATCATACTCTTTATAAGGAGGTTCTATATGCCCACTTCAGAAGCTCGTAAACGCGCTTGTAAAAAATATGAGCAAGAGAAAATCGACCGTATTCCGCTTCGTGTTCCCAGAGGGAAAAAAGCTCAGATACAGGAACGTGCAACATCGTTAAACGAATCGATAAATGCTTATATCAATCGCATAATCAATGAAGATTTAGCCAAATCGGATACTTAAATAACGAGCTGATGCTATCGCATTGGCTCGTTATTTTTTATTCAGCTATATTCTCTATATAATTACCTCTCAGAGCAATTCATCATTGCAGTCTTATCTTTTTACGATAAAACTTCGTTCTTTTCAGATACTTCGGTATTCTCATATGATAAGCCTGCATAAATTCCAGAAGTTCTGCTAAATCATCTGACTTTTTCTTATTCCACTCGCGATATCTTCTATGATAAATCAGCCAGACGCCAATAATATTGTAAAGCAATTCAAACCAATCATGCTCTTCTTCTATCGTATGACCGCAAAGCGCTCGGCATATAATCGGACTTTCAGCATAGTACCGATTACAAGCATTCCAGGCTGCTGAAACATCAGCCATTGTCCACGAATACTGCATCTTTTCAGCTCCAATCATAATTGCATTCACACATCAATAGGACCATACCTTTCACGCAAGTCTTTCAACTTCGCTTTATCAAAATTCGGACTCTCTATAAATAGATTATTATGATTTTAGGTAAAAAGCAAGGGCTTCGCATTATGCGAAGCCCTTGCTTTTTTGTTAAACAGTGTACTTTTCGTGCGACACACATCCGGCAATGTTTGTTGCCTTCGGAGTGCTCCTACCAATCGCATATGTAATATCGATTGGATACCATTTATTTTTGATACACACTTTGTTCCATGCGTGATAAACGCCATTCGATGTGTATCCCTTCACAATTTTGCAGGCAACGCCCTGACTGCGGCACATCGTCGCAAACAGGGACGCATAATCATAGCAAATCCCCTTTTTAGTGGCAAGAGTGTTTGTCGGTGAGGGTAAGTAATTCTTTACCTTCCCTGCTGCTACACTATTCGCAAGCTGATGATCGTAGGTAAAGCCACCGCCATCAAGGTAGTTGTAAATTGCGACCACCTTCTGCTCATCCGTTTTGGCGGTCTTGCAAAGTGCAGAGGCCTGCTTGCAGACGGTATCACCGGCAGTGAACGGGGCTTCGACTGTCGAGACCTTGTATGGTGCATTCGAATCTGCCATCGTAACATTAACCGTATGACGCTCCACAATACGATATGTGGTCTTGTTGATATTCTGATACAGCGTAACCGTGTAGACGCCGTTGCCGTATGTCAGTGGAATATCAGAGTGACCGCTGGCGCAGTCCATGTAATAGCGACCACGACCGTCACAGGCAACGCCAACCTTCAGACGCTTTTCCGAACTGTAATGTATGCAAGCATAACCGTTCGAGGCAGAAGAGAGGTCGATAACGTCCGCGCTTTTAGCAGCACTTGCTACGCTGATACTTGCAGATACCGCTATAACCATTGCACATACGGTGCGAGCAATGTGAGCGGCGATATTATAATTTTTGTTAGACATGTTAAATTCCTTTTAATGTATTTTGTTTCTTTTGCAGACAGTAAGCCTATCTGGTGGGATGATCCCCTGAAACTCGTAATAAATGTCAGGGGGGGCATCTTGTATATTGCGATCTGGAACTAAATAGAGCCCGCTGCAGTCAACGGACAGTAAAATGATTCCGCTATTGTAAATAACATCAGAAACCATCTCAGAGGTTTCTGCCATAGCAATAGCACAATCCGGATTGCTGCTCAGATAAACTGTGCCTCTCTCAGATTGACTCCAATTTTTGTGTGGAGTTAAAGCCCCAAGTCCGCGTTCGAGGATACTGGAGAGATACGAGGCATAAGTTGCATGATACATCTTCACGTCAAACCCTCCAGCAGAGCATTGAGATCTGTATCATCGTAATATTCGTCATTGTAAACCGCCCTCTTCTGTTCTGCGAGCAGATAGATCAGGTCGCGGAAGGTGTCTTCGTCCAGATTCAGATAGAAGTCTGAGGAGAACTTCACCAACGAAGTGTAAATGACCGCATCGATAAGGTCTGTACGCGTAAAAGCAGCGTCATCATTATCAATGAACGTACCACTAATACGTCTTACGAGCGGGAGCAGTTTTTCTGGGTCGTATTCCTGAGGAACCAACTGGCGCTTGAAATCGAAAAGCATGAGTGCTTCTTCAAAATCAGTCGAGGAGTTGTTTGCCATCTCTTCGAGAAGATTCGTCATCAAAAGGACCATTTTATCATTGTTATCCATTGTGTATTCTCCTTTTAAGTAGTCGTTTTTTACCATATCATCCTCGATTAGTCTTTATCGTTGAAGATGCCGATATTGAACGCATGAGTGTAGTCCTCGTTGTCTTTATCAGCAAAGACACGGACACGGATGCCCTCTTCGTAGGCAATATTATCACCTTCGATATGATATTGTTGGCCGATAACGGCAAGGTCCTGAAACCATGCACCCTTATTGTTTTGCAGTCCAACATATACCTCTTTCATCTGGTCATTTCCAGCTTCAACAACAAGCGTGGCAAAGCCGAGATCAATCTTGATTTTCTTGTTTTCCATAGAAACTTCTCCTTATTTCTGTGTAAATTCTTCATCGAAGATGTTGCAGGAGACGCAAATACGTCCCAGGGCATCAGTTCCAGCACGCATAGCTCCCTGATCGGCGAAACCGACCAAGGTCAAACTGTTCGAGCCCTTATGAGTATTATCTTTAATGGTGAAATAGTCCCATCCACGAGCAGTAGCCTGCTGACGCAGATAGTTATTTGCCTTTTCATGGGCCAGCAGAGAATTAACCCTATTGATTTCATCCGCAGAATGAGGTGTTCCGCCAGTATTCATTTCGAGATACCAGCGAAGAACTTCCTCTTTTGTAGGAAGATCATTGATGTGAATACGAACGGTATCGTCAACCGCTCTCAACGAGTCTTCGTAATCCTTATACAGCGTTCCGAAAGCCGGAATTTCACTGTGAAGGAAACGAAGGATAGCGGTAATTCGCTGAAGGCCATCTACACAGACGTAATCGGTATAATTCGATACCTCGTTCTTATGATGGAACTCAGGGCAGTTGAAATAGAGATCACGACCCGTCTTGCCGCCACGCAGGAGGAATTCGATATACGCAATCTGCTGCGCTTCGGTCCAGACATGACCACGCTGGAAATCCGGGTTGAGCTGTAACCCTGCTTCTTCTTCCTCTTCTTTCAGCCATTTTTCGAAGTACGAAAGCGGATAATCCACCTGATAGTTTGCTCGAATATATCGAGGAATGTCTCGGAATTTGTTGTATTTCATCGCTTTGGCTCCTTTTCAAGCATTATTGCGCCACAGTGTGGGCATTCAGATGGAGGATTGCTAACAAGATCTTTGTCGAGCGGATTACCACATGCCGAGCATTCGGTCCAATAAACCCAGTGCAAATTCTCGCAAGTGGATCTATCTAACCAAGCCGCGTGCTTTTTGCCTTTGTCGACATACGGTTCCGGCCATTTCTCCAGAACTTCTGGATGCCATCTCTTCAAGCTCTCCTTGATAAGCCGCAGGCGTTCTTCAAAAAACACTTTGTCGGATAATTCGGGATCGCTTCTATAACGAGAGCGGAAACGTTTATTGTGAAATTCGTTTCCGTATACCCATTCCACAATGGCAGCATCACAGTCCTCCTCGAAGGCTGCAAAGTGCTGTTCGTAGTCCATGGCATACTTGCGATAAAGTGTGACTTCTGTCACATACTCTCGCAAAAGCGGTCTTACTTCAATATCAACGATAATGCCGCCGTGTCTGGGTGTAGAGAACTCCCAGATGCCATCAGCCAACTTGTGCTGATGATCCGGTCTGCCCCACATCTGTGTAGCCAGACGTTTTGCGATAGTAGAGTTACTTTTCATCAGGATCATCTCCTTCGCCTGACGGTTCGGGCAGCATTTCGGCAATATACCGCAGAGCTACCGTCTCGCCTTTCATCATGTCGTAAAAAATGTCCCCGACATTAAAAAATGCCCATTTCCCGTGACCAGAAACGCCGATATAAAAATCGTCACCTTGGCGCTCACGATAGCAATGGACAGTTTCAAAGCCATTTGCAATCAGCGCTTGTGCAAGAAGCTGATCTGACTTTGACCAACGTTTTTCAGCTGGGAGTTTTTTTCGCTCCTGGATCTTTTTGAAGTAGGCAACAGCCTCTTCAATTTCTTCTTTTGTCATTTGCTTTCCTCCTTTGTGCAAATACAATATTTTCGCTGGTTCTTTGCACAGCCAACGCACTTATCCGGGACATACCGCATAGCCAACCACCTTGCAGCTGCTTCTCGCGAGCTGTAAGCCGAAATGGGTTTGTAGATATCTCGAATCGCATCGATTAACTGTGCACCAGAATTGCGACGGATTATACTGCGGATGTGTTCCTCATTCGTGGGTTTGTAGAACTCAGGCTGGCCGTATCCGGTGCACCGACGTTCCCAATCCTGTTGTGCCTTTAACTTGGTGTTAAACCAATCACCACAGGAAACATGAAGCGCTGTATTTGAGCAGTTGTATTTGTACGAGGCTTTGCTTGCCCTGTCTGGTTTGACTGCTGAAAGTTCCGCTTCCGCTCCACAAATGGGACATGCGCTCAGATGGATTTTCGGCAATTTACCTTTGTAAAGGCCGTTGAGTTTCAGGGTACGAAGGGCAGCATATTGTGCTGGTGTGACTTCTACATCAAGAACAAAATTCTCCCAAACGGGTAAGAATCCGCCGTTGACCATATGAAGCCAGTGAAGATAATTTGCGTAGAATGCTTCCGGGCAGGCTTCTTCGAGATCTTCTCTGGAGAGCTGCATGGCCTCTTGAGCTCGTGCAATCATGTACTCCTGATGAGACGGAATCGCATAAGCGATTCCGCCATCAGGGGCAATGACAACTTCGAGGTCGTGTGTACCATGCTGCTTTTTGTAAGCAGCAATATCAAAGCTCATTACCGCACACCTTCTTTTATCGAGCATTAAATGCATCGATGACCGGCTGCGCAACGGAAAAGGCCTGAAGCGTTCCATTCAGGAACGTGATATCAGAAATCCGTACCGCCGAAGGCATGATCTCGTTGCTCTGCTCATCCCAGCAGACTACGTAGAACGCAGCTCGCTAGCCGATGCCAGAAAGTCTGCTGTGATATCCTCACGGTCTAAACCCATCTGCAGGTACTCGGTCGTATAGCAGTCCGAGATATACGGGTCTTTGAAGTAACCGTCTTCGCCCGACTCGTAATGACACTTGTACTGGGTGTCATTGATTTTCTCGACGTCACAGCTGGTGATGTCGAAGTCGAACGGAATGCCGCGTCCATTTACGATGGCGAAAAAGCCACCTACGGAAATATTGTCAGGATGGGTCACAAGATCCAGCGGCTGCGGCAGGGTGATCTCGAAGTCGGCACTCATATGAACCGGATGTAACTGTTTCATGATAAAAATCTCCTTTTTTGTATTACTGATTGTTGTTGACGATGTTATGAAGAAGTTTCATTGCCTGTTCTTTACGCATATACTGTGCTCCCATCTCGTTATTCGAAAGGAGCGCCGCAAGAAGCGCATAGTCGAGGACGTAATCAGGGTCATGAACGCGATCCGGGGTACCATCCATGCAATGCATGATGCTATCCGGGCTTTCGCCTTCAAGGACCAAATCGTCCATCTCTCCATCGCGATTGAGGATTCTTACATCCGCTGCATTATTCAGGTCGTAATCACCCAGATAAATGAAGCGGTGAGTAAATGCCCATTCGTTCGCATGGAGCAGAGACGGTGCCGCTCTTACGACTTCAAAATCAGTCGGAAGAACAGGGTCGGTGGTACGGAGCCAAAGTTCAAGATCATCCGAATACGAAACCCACTCTTCTGTAGAGTGATTCTTCATCTCCGGGACCTGATCTTCTCCAACGTACATCTTATCTCTATACGAGTGGAGAAAGGTCTTTGCCTCCTCGTAGGTGCTGAATGCAGCAACCATGTGTTCCAGAGCATGGTTTTCGAAGATGTACTCTGCAAGAAGTCTGCGAGTATCATGATCGGGCAACCGCTGCTCTACGTCGTAGATCGTTTCTCCGAAAAAAGAGATTTCTTCTCGGATATCGTCCTCCGAATAGTCCGCCAAATTGACTGTATCAACGGCAACGCCATATCCACAATCATCTGGTAGCTGGCAAATCTGAACGCACGCAAACGTGTTGCGATTCACTGACCGGATATACTGTTCACAGTCGATGTCTGTCAGAAGCCATGTATGGCGGGAGTTCAACAGCGAGGTCCGGCAGCCGTAAATAGCCTCCATTTTATCTTCCTCAGATGCAGAGGGAGACAGCACCAGGTCCGCTGTGTTATTTACCTCGGCCCATTCTTCCATATCAGCGTCTGCCGCAAGGAGAATGATTGCGAGGTCCTCTGCCCCTTCATAATTGTGACGGGCGGCAAACACCTCTTCGGGGGCGTTGCAGATTTTAGCCGAAATGGCTTTGCCCAGCGACTCTCGTTCAGCACTTGCGGGGCCGGCGAGAATCAGATTGATTTTTGCGTGTTTCATAACAGAAACCTCCTTGAAATGAATAATTATATAAAAAAACACACCTACCAATAAAAATGATAGGTGTGTTGATTTGTATAGGTAAAACAATTCTCTTGCGAGAAGAAAAGACAAGCGCAATATTGTGTGCGCGAAGAGAGACATTTATAGTGTTATAATACCATGAAACCTTGAATAGTGCAACTGCTTATAGTGATTTTGCACTTGAAATTTTCCTGAAAAAAACAAAGATGCACCTTGAAAGGCGCATCTTTGAAAGGAAAGATCGAAAATGTTCTATCGGTGATATTGTGAGATTTTAACAAAAGCAACAAAATCAGATACATCACGGGGAGTAAAACATTCATTGAATAAGTCTATCCTTTTTTATAATATAACACACTTTTCAAAATAATGCAAATCGTAAGGCAAAAAAGAGGAGCTGCGG
>ENA-OPWR01000536-OPWR01000536.1-human-gut-metagenome-genome-assembly--contig:-NODE-536-length-33719-cov-2.148200_pt1 | contig 33719 bp, 47 predicted proteins | sample MGYA00241507_ERZ502006 | MGnify/ENA primary metagenome ERZ502006 (study PRJEB25962, sample SAMEA2043041) | human gut metagenome | biome: human gut; feature: human-associated habitat; material: faeces...
AATTTTTATGCCCTCTTCCATATGATTAAAATTTTCAGCTGACATAGGAGTTCCCTGCTGAACAACGCTTCCATGAGGTATTATTGTATATGTACCGTCATTATTTTTAGTGATTGAATACTTATCGTCGGAAAGAATATGATCTTTCCAATTTGTCGGAATATATCCCATTATGATTCGCCCTCCTCATATACACGGAATTTTAATTTCATAATCAGTATTTGTCCGGATTTTTTTACTATATGTTCTTCTCTCTGCCCTATAACCGAACCCATACCCAAAAGCTGAATTCCGGTTATTGTACCGTCTGCGGCTTCGGGTATTGTTATTGTAATAACATATTTTCCGTCAATTTCCGAGGTGTCGGTTATTTCCGCATACTTCCACTGACCTCCGTCAAGCTGAAACTGACAGCTGTCTATTGTATTAAGTACCGTGGAACTCAGCATATTTAAAATATTTTCTTTCCAGAACATTTATACACCTCCTGAAAATGGTATTTGTCCGCATGAGTAAAGACCGCATAACGGCAAGTCGGTATTGTACGATTCAACTTCACAGCTTAAATATATCGGTGCATCTATACCGAATGAAAGCTCATATTCAATATGCGCCGGAATCTTTTCACTCAAAAGATTTTTTACTTCCTGCAAATAAATCTGCGGACTGTTTCCTCTTTCGGCATTTATGTACAGCTTATTGTTTCCCTCCGAATCAAACGGCTCAAGGCTGCATTTTGCTTCTCCGCCCGTATACGCCTTTATCATATCGGAAATTACAGAAGCTGAAATTTTACCCGAACCGATCAGTCTTGCTTTTACAAGTCGGCGGCGTTCTTCAATCGGTTTTAAAGAATCCGGAATAATGCCCATAATTTTTTCATAAGAAGAAATCACGCTTTCATCCGCACTGTCTATAAACTGATTGGAAAATACCTGTTCAATACTATTTTGCAGATTGTCGGCAAGTCTGCCCTGAGCCTTGAGAATTTCAACCATTTCATATACTTCACGGTAAAAGACCGGATAATAGGTTATTAGCTCCTCATAGTTGTTTTTATAATAACTTTCAAACAGCTTCAATTTCAGTCACCCCCAAAATAGGCACACTTTCAGCGTTTACCGCAATATTTTCGTCCGAACCGTTAATGACGAGATTTCTGTAATCTGCTATTTCAGTAACATCGGAAATCACAGCGCCTATTTCAGAAATTCGTATCATAATTTCCTCTGCATCAGAACTGTTCATTACCTGCGTTTTAAAACAATTCTCTATCCCCGATTTTATTGACTCCTTTGCCGCTTCAAAGCTAAACCCCTGCTTTACCTCAATCGTAACGGAAATATCTATATACTCGCTTTCAGCTGCTGCAGCTGTAAAATGAGCGCCTATAGGAGCGCAGCCCTCGCCAAGTCCCAGACCGTCAGGGTCCACGTACTTCTGTACTTCATTTACAATATCTTTTCCGCACGGAAGTCCGTTTAAATCTATAAGAACTGCCTTTACAGTATTGGGACCGTTCCATAACGGAAAGATTTTTGCCTTGCCTACGCCGTCAATACTTTCGCACCATATTTTGTAATGCTGTTTGTTTCCGTTTTCTCCCGAACCGGATATTTTGTCTTTCAGACGGCGGCGCAGACTTTCGTCATCTTCCGGCGTTGTACCGTATTCAATTACCGTACCGAATTCTGCTCCTTCAAGTCCCGATATAGTATCAACGGGAACCGCCGCTGTTCCGGGGAAAATATTATTGTATTCCGTTCCTGTTTCCTCGGCTTCAAAGTACCAGCCGGATTCATCGGTTTTAAGTACAAAATACAGTCCATTGTAAAAGAAACGTTCATTTTCTTCTGTAACAGTTCCCGTAATTACGGCGGTATATCTTGCTTTTTCAGCTCCATGACGTGTAATTCCGTACTCAGACGCTTTGGAATCAAGATATTCTCCCGAAGCGGTTTCTACCTGTGAAAGCGAAAATATCAATTCAAGATCAGTATAGTATTTTGCGATTTTAATAAGGATTCCGGAAACTGCATCATAAAAAATGCTCCCCGGACGTGTGTCAATATCGTCGGGAGCATTATTTAAAACTTCTTCAAGAAGCTTTTCATAAGTATAGCTTTCAAACATCATATTACCTCTCTTATCTGAGTTTCACCGAATACGGTATCGGCTTTAAACACAATAAAGGCTTCATCATTCTTAAAACTTATTTCAAAATCATACACATCAAGTATTCGTGTATCCTGTGAAAGCGCGTCCCTGACTAATTCTGGCAAGGCTGTTTCTATCAGTTCGGGAGTTGATACCTCGTCGTAGACCATATCCTTCAGCTCTCCGCCGTAATCGTCATCATAAATAAGACACTTGTAACGTGCCGTTATTATCGCTTTTCTTATCGCCTGATTTACTGCTTCGATCCCGTCAACAGTACCGATAATTCTTCCCGAATCAAGGTCAAGACGGTATGTTTTTGTAGGCTTTTCCGTCTCTTCTTCAATAGTATCAATGGGAATTTCAATATCTGCCGCCATTTACATCACCGCCCTGTCCAACGCATAATACTTTTTGCCGTTATTAAATACCAGTAAATGTACATATTCTCCCGTATGCAAATCAGAAAGTCTTTGAGGGACGATTGGGAGCGGTGTAAGCTTTTCGTCATTTATTACCTGTACTCTGACAGGATTTACGGAAATGACCCTGCCTATTACAATATCATTTCCCTTTGGCAGCATTTGCTGCATCAATCCTTTAATACTCGTTGGATTATCCATTCAGACCTCCTATTCGTTTACGGAATTAAGCGCAAGATTCATTGTATGACTTCCTCCTTTGAAAGTATGAGTATCTTCATCGACATAGAAAGTACGCTTTATCCCCAGTTCGTCAATTATTACATAAACCCCCACACCTGAAATAACATCGGGGATACCCAAAGTTTCAACACTCAGGCTTATTTCAGGAGTACTAATTTCTTTCAGCGTTTCTTTTATATGTTCCTGAAGCTTGGCTTCTGAAAGATCATCGTCCTTTTTTTCGATATCCTGAAAAATACCGATTTTCTTTTCAAGCTCGGTATTCTTCTTAACGGCATAAACCTTATCTTCGTCAGAGAGAATTTTTAAACGTGTCTTTATATCCTCAATACTCTTTTTGTATGTATATGACATAATATTTCCGCCCGTCTCAAGAACCCATTGAAGTATATTTTCACGACGTTTTATAAGGCTTAAAACTCCCTTTGAGGAATTCACATAATACTTTGTTCCCGTAGCTTTAAAATCCTGAGAAATGGCGTCGAGTATTGCGTCCCATGCAGTTGTTTTTGACTTTGTAAGCTCCGGAATTTTGTATGATGTCTTTGCAACGTCCGAATATTTAATACCGAAACGCTTGCACACGTCAATAAAAATATCGTGTACGGTTTTGTTCTCGTACACGAATGTATCTTTATTGTTTGACAGGTAAATACCGTTATCATAGGCGGTAATTGGCATTTTAAAGCTTTCGGACTGCTGCTGTGACATTATCATACCCCTAAATAATTCCTTGCCCTTATAACTGAAAATCAATTGATGACCTTTTGTGACATCTATTCCGCTTTGTGCGCCTTTACAGTCCAGAAGCGAAATACTTACAGACCGTGCGGCAGAACCCTTTCTCCCTTTCCACTTGATACTTTCCACAAGTTCCGAGATATCGAAGGTCTTACCGTCACGGTATAAAATTAAACTGATATCGGACATAACTTGCCTCCTTACGGTATTGTTAATACCTGACCTGCCTTTATCAGATTAGGATTAGAGCCGATGATTTTTTTATTGGCTTCGTAAATTTTAGTATACTTAGAGCCGTCTCCATAATACTTTTTGGCAATATTGTAAAGACAGTCTCCTGATTTTACGGTATAAGTCTTAGGCTTTGATTTAGTATTTACTCTTGCGTTTGTCTTTTTGGGAGCAGACGCTTTTTTGTTCTTGTTAATATTTATCTGCCGTACTCTTACCGTCTTATATGATTTCAGTGAAATGGTATAATCATAAGAACCAACGTCTCCGCCGCTTTGGGAGTAGGAAAAGCTTTCAATCGTTGCATACCATACAATATCGCATTTAGTTATATACAGTCGGACAACAGTCTTTTCGTTAAGCCATGTGGATATTGCATTGATATACGCATGGGGTAAAAGAGGTTTTTTCACAGTACAGCCGGGGAAATACGTCTTGGGGAAAAAGGACGAAAATGAAATCGTAACGGCTTTGGGTTCTTGTAATACGGTAGTTTCTCCAAGTCCGGCAATGGTTACGCTCTGATTGTTGCCGTTTCTCTGAATCTTGATACTTTCGGGATTCACAGGCAATTGATGTTTCTTTTTTCCTGCTTCAAGCCATATTTGATATTTGCTAGAAGTCATAAGAGTCTTCGCCCTCCTCAAATAATTCAGTTGAAATAATACTCATAAGTGCAGGCTTTAAATTTTCTATAAGGATCTCCGCAACCTGTTCCTTATCCATATTGCTTTTTACGTTTATAGAACCCTTTCCGTTGATGTTGAGATCAACTTCACGGCGGGATACTGATTCGGTTTTGTTTTCAAACTTTTTTACAGGGGATTCAGACGGGGGAATGCTGAAATGATTATCAGCGTAACCGTTAATGATCTGTTCAGTCTCATCGGCAGTATATACCGTTTCTCCGCCTTTGAACCGTACAAGCTCAGGGCCCTCTTCACCGACCAATGCAATACCGGGTTCTGCCGATAGCGTACCGGAAGCGTAGGCATTCACATTTGCAGTAAACCCACGAACAGCAGCCGCAGCATTTGAAACTGCCGACGAAACGTCAACGCTTAATGCAGCTGTGATTCTGCTTGCAATGCTCTGGGCTTGCTGAACGGCAGTGTCACCACTGGATTTAAGTTGGGATATGTATCCGTCCATTGTAAGCTTTGCAGAATCAGCAGCTTCTTTGCCAAGTTCCATGTCATCAACAGCTTCACCGAGTCGTTTTTTAATATCATCAAGTTTTTCCGAAAATTCCGTTTCAACATCCGCCATTTTTTCGGCAACTTTATCTTTCGCTTCAGATAATTTATCAAATGAACCGTTTAACTCTTCTATCTTAGCCGCTGCTTGTGACGTATCCATTTCACCAAGTTGTTGAGCAAAAGCAACCGCCTGCTCTGGATCCAACTGTTCAATTATAGAATTGTCAACTCCCATATCAGAAAGCCGACTTAGAGCTTCTTCATATTGGTTGAAATAATCAATCTGACTTTCAAGATTGTCTATAGCACCATCAAGAGACAACGTATTTTCAAGATTTATGCTTGCTTCTTCAAACAACCCAAACAAACCGTCAAGGTCTGTTCTTATAGCGGTATATGCCTCGTCATAAGCCTGTGCAAGCTGATTGATCTCTTCTTCCTTGGCTGCCCATACTTCTGAAATTGCTTCTTCAGGAGTCAGGGCTTTCTGAGCATCCTTCGCTGATTTCCCTAAATCGTTGTAAGCATTTGCAGTATCTTCAATAGTCTTTAGAAATTCTTCAGCGCCGTCGGGATTATCCATTATACTAAAGGCTTCAAAAGCGGTATTTTTATACCCATCAACAACCTTTTGAGCTTCTGCGATTTTTTTGCCGAAATATTCATTAGCTTCCGACATAGTATAGCTTGTCATATTGGCATGACCGGGATCATTCATGGATTTTGTTATTTCATCTTTAACTATTTTATACTCTGTCTCAAAATCTTTAAGCTCTTTAAGACCGTCTAAATAACCGTTAGTAAAATCGGCGCTAGTCACAGATTCACTTGCTGCTTGTTTGCGATTATCCATGGCTATCTTAATCATCTGTGAATTTATATTAGTCGGATCAAATCCTGTTAATTTACCCGTATCATAATCAACCTCAATATTACAATTAAACGTATTATTAAGGTAATCGGCATATTGAGACATCATATCAAGGTCAGCATTGGTTAATTCAGACTGCTTGGACAATGCTTCAAGCTGGGCGACAGCAACCATTCCATTTTGCCAATCCTTGTCGATACTGTCCATTTTGCTGTTGTATTCAGTAGTGAACGAAGTAAGGGCTTCCTTGCTTTCTTCCAATCGCTGAGCATAATCTGCGGCAAATCCCCCGCCTTTTTGATACTGAGCATTAAGAGTTTCAAGTTCAGAAGCAAGACCTTGTGCCGCCTGAGATTCAGCTCCGTACATATTGCAGACATTTTCATAAGCTGTTCTGGTATTGTCAATTTCTGTACTGCATTGTTCAAGCGTTCCGTTGTAGTCCTCAACGGCATCAGTATTGCTTTTAATTACATTTGTAAACGAAGCTACTCCTGCAACTACACCTGCTATACCAACAGCAATCATAGCTCCTTTTACCAGAGGATTCGCTTGTAAAACAGCGGTAAAGGTTTTAGTTGCTGCCGAAGCCACCTTAGAAGCTACGCTGTATCCGGTCAAAGCTACAGTGCCTATTCCTAAAGTAACACTTACCCCTGTAATTGCCGCTGTCACGCCCGGATGTTCATCGGTAAATTCCGAGAACCCGTCTACAACATCAGCAACACCGTTATACAAATCTGAAATAACCGGATTCAACTGCGAACCTATTGTAATACCAAGATTGCCGAAAGCGTTCTGCATTCTCTTCTGAGCATGTTCCGTGGTATTGGTCATAGTCATGTACGCTTTTTCAGTCGCTCCGGCTGAATCCTGCATTTTGCCCAGAGTGCTGTTAAATTCTGCCGCTCCTGCATTAAACAAAGCCAACGCACCGATTCCGGCTTCCTGACTTCCCCAAAGGTTATTAAATGCCGTGGTATCTCCGTTTACGCTGTCTCCGATTACAGTCAGTACATCACCCAGTGAATAACCGCTTTCTGTAAGCTGTGCAAAAGACTGTCCTGTTTGTTCCTGTAAAACTCCGGCAACCGCACTTCCTGTATCACCGAGTTCATTCAGCATGGATTTTAAATATGTTGTTGACTCTGCCGTGGCAATACCGTTTTTTGTGAGAATAGCATAACCGGTTGAAAGATTATCCATTTCAACGTTATATGCCGCTGCAAGAGGAATAACACGCCCCATGTTCTGAGCAAGTTCATCAACGGTTGTCTTACCTAGATTCTGAGTTGTTATCAGCATATCTGACACTTGTGTTGCTTCTGATACAGCTAACCCGTAAGCGTTTATAGCCGTTGTCAGTACGTCCGCAGCTGTTGCCTGTTGAGTAAATCCTCCCACAGCAAGCTTATTGGCTTCATCAACGAACTTAACGGCATAGGCAGTATCGACACTGGCTGAAATTGCCTGATATGTGGCTTCTGTTAAATCGCCTGCACCTTGTCCGGTGGAACGTGAAAGAGCCATAATGTCGGATTCTATAGTACTCAAGGAAACCTGACTTGTATCGGCAATTGTGGAAACCTTTGCAATACTTGCCTCAAACTGTGCCGCTGAATTACTGCAATCAAGAAACGCTTCGCCGATTTTTTTAAGTCCCATGATTATTCCTGCACCGGCAATAATTGATTCCAGTTCAGAAATAGCGTTACCGCCCTTGTCTCCCAACTTTTCACTGTCATCAGCCGCCTTTATCATGGCGTCACCGTACTCCTTAGCCTCCTGTTCGGATCTATTGAGAGAGTCGGCTACTTTTTGCTCAGCAGAAGCAGTTTTGTTTGCAGAGTTATATAATTGTTCGTCTGCTTGTGCAGCTTCTTCCAAAGCAGCGGCATTTTTTTTAGCTGCGGCAGTGTCAGATTCTAAATTCTGTGCCTTCTTTTCAGCTCGCTTAGCAGCTTCTTCCTTAGCCTTAGCAAAACGTCTTGCTTGTTCGGTTCGTTCGGCAAGAACCTTTGTATCTTCTTTTGAAGCTTCGGTATTTTCCCGTACTGTCAAAAGCTCCGATTTAAGATTTTCATGCAACTCTTTTGCCACTTGCGCAGCTTGTCTTTTGGCATCTGCGTCTTTATGTGCTTCTATCGCTGCCAGTCTTAACTTTTCAGCTTCATTAGAAAATTCTTTAGCAAGAGCTCTTGTAGCAGATATATTACCCGAAGTGCTGGCTTCAAGCTTCGCAAAAGAGGTTGCCGTCGATGTTGCGGTTTTAGCAGTACGATTCATGGAAGAATCAGAATTTTCCAACGCATCAGCAGCTTTTTGTTCAGATTGTGCCGCCTTATTTACCGAATCGACAAGCTTATCTTCCGCCTGAGCCGCCTGAACAGCCGCCTGAGCATTATTATCCAAATTAATATATGCTTGTTCGGCAGCATCCGCTTCTTCACGCAATCCGGCAGCGATTTGTTCTGAGGTCTCAGCCCTTTGACGTGCAATTTCTACGCTTTGGCTCATAGATTCAGAAGCTTTTTCTTCGGCCGTACTCTGATTTAAAAGTTCTTCATAATGCTTTCTGTCAGCTTCTGCCGCACGTTCGGCTTCATCTGCTTTCAGCTGCAATGACTGTGCATTTTTTCTCAATGTCTCGGATTCTCCGTCTATTGCAGCGGAAACCTGTTCTGACTGTGATACAATACCCGACATTTCGCCGGAAATCTTTGATATTGAGGCGGAGGCTTCCGAAAACATTTTTGCCGACTGCCCAACAGAGGAGTTTACGCCGAGAAAACCGTCTTCAAGACCGGCAACAACCTTTTCTCCGATTTGACCTATGCTTGTTAATATAGGACTTATCCCGTCTGTTGCCTTAAATACGGCATTCATTACATATGACATTACAGCCTCACCCCGCATTTAAGCATAGCAAGCAAAATTTGTGTATCTATCCTGCAAGGGTCGTTTAACTCGCACAATTCGGATGCAATGTAGAAGAGTTTTGTGTGTTTAGGCATTTTCTCAAACTCCTCCATACGCAGTCCGTGGCGCTGCCATAAGACATGCGCCCAGTATTCAAACGATCCCTTGCAGGTTATTAGTTTTTTGCTTCTTTAACTTCGTCTGAATCTTCGTCCTTTTTTATAAGTCCAAGCACTGACATAACGGAATTAAATACCTGACTGTATTCTCCCGGTCTGTGAAATACTTTAAGCGGCATTTCACTGATATCATAGCAGTGATAGAAGTCCATTAGTTCCTTAGATTTTAAATCGGGGTAAACCAATGCTTCAGCGACGATATGTCTCATTGCTCTGTTGATATCATTTTCTGTCTGGAATACTACTTCACCGTTCGATAGATAAGGATTTCCTGAATTATCCAGAGCAATAGAACGCTTGCGGTAATTGTCCTGAATTTTTCTTATCTTGTCATTGGAAATTGTTTTAATTTCAAGTTCAAGACGGTTTCCGTTTTCGTCAACGAAACTTTCCGGTGCAGGAGCGTTTACGATTTCTTCCTTCTGTTCTCTCATGAAATAGCTTAAATTCTTTGTCATTTTTATGACCTCCATAATATTATAATAATTTTTTGCGGAGCAGTTTTACGTCTTGACCGCTTTCGGACATAAAAATAAGACGTATAATACGTCTTAAATCACATCTTTAGCATTAAAAGAAATAGCGTCCTCTCTTACTCCTCCGGCAGTATCCAGAGCCATAAGAGGAATGTCGCCTGTAAATACGCAGCCTACTGCGGTAACAGTATCAGAACCGTACATCTGATAATAATCAGAGCCTTTATCGTCCATTACGCCTTGGATCGTGCATTCGGGCGTTATTCCGTCTTTCTGATATTTCTGAACTATCTCCTTATACCATGGAGTTGATATTCTTCTTGTGATAGTTCCCGTAATTGTATATCCCATCCAGCGCGAGCTTGGGGAACGTTCTCCCAATACCTTTCCGGTATACACATCAGGTGTAAATTTCAATTCAAACTTAACACCGTCAAGTATCTGCACACCGTCTACAAAAACCTTTCCCTCGCTGAGCGCTATTGGGTTATCGTTGTATCTTTCCATAACCTAACCTCCTTATCTGGTCTTTACTGTAAAATATAACTTTTCTGCACTGTCTACAGGCTGTAATCCTACATTGAAATAAGTGCTGTCGCCCTTGCTTTCGCCCCTGACCACTGCAAAATCAGAATCATAGTCAACATTCCGGATAGCTCCTGCATCAAAGAATTGCTTTAAAATACTTCTTCCCATACCGTCCATAATATCCCAGCCGTTTTCATTGTTGCTGTATTTATTAGGCGGGAAATTCAATCTAATAGATTCTGCAAAGCTGTCAAATACTCTCAGAACCCTGTTCTTGCTGTAGGATTTGTCTTTTCTGTCTGTAAACGATGTGAGACTGTTTATGTCATACTCAACAATTACATCTCCATTTTCGGAATATGAAAAGAAAAACTCGCCGTTCTGGATTGCCGCAACTGCCTGTTCATGAGTTTTAGCGTTTGCAACCGATTCAGCTCCCACATAGATCTTATGAGTATTGCTCTGAACGTTTGAAGCGGAAGCGTCCGCACCTGCGACCCACGCTGTGGCTTGTGCATCACTAAGCGTAACGCCGTTTATTATAACGGAATTTGTAACGTTGATAATCCCCTCATAGTCGGCTTTGTAGTCGGGAACAACAGCCTTGACGCCTCTTCCTACATTTTCCCTCAGATACTTTATCTTTGTAACACACGCCGCAAGCAATGATTCTTCCGTTACAGGGAAAGCAAGGGTATTGAAATTAACGCTTTCCATATCGTCAAGAAACGCTGCAATGTCAGAATTTGCAGCCGTACCGTCCGTACCTCCTGTAAGCGAAACCCCTGCTACTGCTTCAAGAGAAGTACCCTCTGAGGCTGTAAATGTTATGTACTTACTGTCGACTAGCGCCGAAACATTTGTAACACCCTCAAACGCTTCAACAGTTGAACCGTCAAGATAAACGGAAACGTCAAAGCCTGCTACAGGATTCGCTGCAACGGAATAACTGAGAGCATTACCTCTTGAACCGCCGTACTTTGCTTGAGCTGACAAGCCTCCGCCTGTACCTGTTGCTTTAGTTCCTGCCTTGGCAATGTATACAATTACCGTACTTGCATTTTTAAATGCCTCACGGATAAGCAGCATTGACGGATCATCGTCATATACGCTGTAACCAAGCTTGTCAATTGCCGAATCCACCGATTCATTTGAAATAGTTATAAATTCCTTTTCCGGACCGTATGAATGATTGATCAGTGGAATCAGAACCGTTCCTCTGTCGGAAGAACCCAGCGTACTTTGATTTGAAGCCTCAAAATTAATGTAAGTACCCGGTCTTACTTTTCCTACAGACTTATCGAATGTTCCTCCAGCCATAATTATTTAACCTCCTTGTTCTGCCAATTAGAAATAATTTTCTTCATTTCCGAGACAGTGAATTCACCGCTCAGACCGTATGTCACACCGTCAAAGGTGCTTTGAGTTACACCGAAAAGCTTAAGACTGTTTTCTCTCAGCTTTTCAATTGTAAACTTAGGCGCAGGAGATGCCTGAACCTCCCGCTTTATATCTTCATTTTTGGTTTTCATATTTTTCCTCCGTTCAAGTAAAAGTTTTGTATTAACTGCGCTTCTTCGCAATTGTACGGTCTTCTGCTTACCCAGCCGACCTGCATCTGATATGCGCATTCATCTGATTTTTTTAGCTGAACATCCTGAATTCTTATATATTGCCCTGTGGTTTTTCCGTTAATGTCAATCGCAGGGATAAGCTTACGAGCAGCGTTGATACTGTGAAACACAGGCAGTGCAAGCTCATAGGCAAGTTCAGTACTGCTGTGAAAGAAATTCACAAATATATTGTAATCCGCTCCATATGTACTGAAAGTATCGGGTTCAAAAGTGATTTCCGGAGACGGAAAATACACTGACGGAACAACAAAGTTTTCAGGCATGTTATGATAATACGGCACAGGATTTCCGGCAGAATCCAGAATAAATTTAATTATACTTGCAACCTCTTTTTCAAGCATAAACCCTCCTTAGTGCGTGACCGCACCGGACAAATCGAATTTTATTTTACGGAATCCGTTTTTTATTGGCACGGCCATATATTTTCAAAAGTAATTATCCATCCATTGCTGAACCTTTGCTTCAAGAAGTCCGGGTATCATTTTTTCCATGATTTTTATTCCGCTTTCCCAGAAATGTCTCCCCTCGACCCATTTTTGCTTTAACATCATACCGCTTTTAGCAGATGGATCGTATTCAAAAGATGTTATTTTTCCTACCGCATTAGTTGTAACTTTTCCAGGAACAAATCTCATAGCTTCTCCTTTGCCGCAAGTCCAATGACCGTCATTAACAAATTTTGCATATTCAACATTTGTACCCACTTCAACAGTCAAGTCTCCTTCGGAAAGCTCTGAATTTCCGTTATCTCCAATATGAAAACTGCTCAGCAAAAGCCTTGTATCTATAACCTTAAGCCGAATTATTTCATCTTGAATGACTCTTAGGAATTCAAGTCCCAGTCCCTGAACAAATACCGAAAGCGCCTTTTTAAAGTCACTGTTTCCGGCTGAATTACATTTACCGAAAAACTGTTTCATGTCATCTGATTCAAACATTTATTTAAGCGCCTCCTGTTCCTTTGTACGCTTGATATATACAAAAATGTGATGACCACGGATATTTCTAGGTCTTTCAGCGGTGTATTCAAGTCCTGTTTCACAATCAACTACCTTGTCATTAATTCGTATATCCGTACCGATGGGCAATGTAAGCTTTATCCTTTCAGTTAATATATTCTGCGGATTTTTCTGTTCAACAGACGAATCCAGAGACTCTACCCCGAAATGGCATATAACATTTTTTAGATCGGGGACGTCTCCGTAATCAAAAGAAACGGTATCAGACAGACCATAGCCTACAGTACTTTTAAACTTTTTCAAGTGATAGATATCGCACTTATGGTCCAGAAAATTACCCAATGACATAAATTTCCTCCTCTTCAAATTTTTTCTTTAATGCTGTATTTACTTACCTGTCGAGTTTTATGAAAAATATACCAGTTGACTAAATTCGAATTAAAAGTTTTTTGCTTACTTTTTTTCAAAATTTTTTCTTTAATCTTCTGTTTACTTACCTGTCGAGCCTTATTTAAAATATTTCATCATACTAAAGACGATTTGAAAGTTTTTTGCTTACTTTTTTTCAAAAAAGTAAGTTATAGCCTCCTTAACCGCATTGTAACGCCGTTTTTGGGTTTTACCTTTATAAATTCCTCAAGAAGCGGTTTAATACCCAGAGTATCGAAGCTGACAATACTGTTTTCAGCCGTATAACTATAATCGTCAAAGGTCTCGGATTTAATGCTCTGAGCTGAAACCACAGAATTATAGCCGTAAGTCTCGGCTAAGAGAATCACGGCTGTTTTTACATTCTGCGGTATTTCCTCATAATCGGAAAAATCATTGTTTGTATATGAAATTACATACTGCTCAGCTCTTGAAATATCAACGGCAATACGTGTATCGTTTCTTTCCTGAACTGATTTAATTTCCGTATAGTCCCGCACCTCTTGAGGAGTTACCCATGGTCTGACCGCCATGTTATCACGCTCTTTCAAAAAATCCGGTTTTCATCAGCTTGTCTGCTATATCCGGAGGAACAGGCTCAAGAACGCCCTTGTTATATACCTTTCCGCCGGATGTAAATGTTGCTCCCTTTGTCAGACGCAGCACCGCTTTGCTGTTCGGATCAGCAGCAACAGACTTTTCTTGAAAAACTTTTTCCTTTGCAACATCAGGTTCTTCAGCAGCCAGCGGCGACATATCTTCAGCATAAACGGCAGTATCTTCTGTACTGCTCTCAGCCGATTCTTCAACGAAGTCCGGCTCTGTTATCTTGTGATTTTCATCGACCTTTTTTCTCGGCATTTTAAAAACCTCCTTTAAGCTGTCTGCTCAGTATTGTCTTTTTTTGTATCGGTCTGCGCTGTAAAGTTTCCGCCGATTACAAGCGCATCGGGATTATTTATTTCCATATCAAAATCCGCAAGAAGAGTATATTCGTGTCTTGTTTTACGGGGAACAACATCATGGTATACTTCAAGACTCTGACCGTAAATACCGTAGATAAGATTTTCATAAGGAGTAACAATCTGAATATCGTCGGGGATAAATGCTACAGGCACTATTTCAAATCCGTCATAGCTTACGTTTTTACCGCCTGTTATCAACGCATCACCGAGAGCGGTATTTCTTGCCTGAAGCTGCTGTTTGTACTTTCTGTTGACTGTCGGAGAACAGAAAATCTTGATCTTTGATTTATCTTCCTCAGTGTAAAGGCTGTAATACTTGTTAGGCATAGCCGCAAGAAGTCCGGGGAAAACAGTATTTAAATAATCCGCACTGCCCTCTGTGTCAAACTTATGGGTATCGCTGTCCTCTGTAGCAATTTTTATCCAGCCGTCATTGATATTAATAAAATTGTCAGTATCAGATTCATCACCCAGAAAAGCAAGCTCCACGGTATCATTGGCAAACTGCTGTGCAAAAAGCTTTGCAAGAGTAGAGTTTACATTCTTACCCTCAATATTTTCTTTCATGTACTGGAATGAAACGTCATAAGGCATTACAACGCCCACTGCTTTTAGGGAACGTCTCTTCTGGGTTACCGTTCCTGTTGCGGGATTATCGTCATTCTCAACCTGTCGGTAAAGAGCCCGCTTGTTTACTTCAAGACTGTCAAGGTCTCTGGTTGTTTTGCTCATTTTGATAAAGTTTACTTTCTTGAGAAATGAAGAATAATCTCTCATGAATGTTATGAACTGATTTGCCTGTTCGGCATTCATTCTGCCGCCGTTACCCAGTGCGGAAGTGTCTACTGCCGCTTTGGCGATTATATTTCTGTTTGATTGCATTTTCTTGTACCTCCTTTATACAAATAGTCCCTCAAAAAGATCGTTGCTTTTGCCTACAGGTTCCGGCTCGCCGTTGAGATTTGTTACTATACCTCTTGCTTTATACAGAGGTTCCATAGCGCTTTTTACCATTTCAGCAACTTCTTCCTTAGTAACCGATTTATTCTTTTGTGATTCGGCAAGAACTTCCTTTATTGTATCAACAATAAACTTCTTGGTTTTTTCATCAAGCTTATCCGAATCCTTACTGCTTCCGCTTTCGGCTTTCTGAATTTCATTTTTGATGAAATCCATTACTTCTGCTTTTGTCATCTTTTCCTCCGTTTCTCCTGCTTCTTCAAGCAGTTTTCCTATACTTTCATAAATTGATTTAAGACTTGCAATATTTTTTGCGCTGAGGGTTTTTCTGGCTTTCATGACCGTGTCAGTATCATCTGCCAGAATACCCTGAACAATCTCCGAAAAATCTGAAAGACATTCCTTAATTTTCTCAGAATCTGTTTCAATTTCAGAATCTCCGGTCAAGCTATTACGCTTAAACAACGTATCCTGTAAGCTGTAAAAGGCATTCCAGAATTCTTCTGACTTGTTTTTCTGCTTAAACCTTACAGCCACCTCGCTTTTTTCCACGACCTCAAAACCGAACATTTTAGCAAGCTTCTTGAAAAAATTTTTGCCCTCTGATTTGCTGAGACTGTCCGGATCAACATCATCCTCGCTGTAAATACCCGTGCCGCCCATTGAAAATCCGGTTATTTCACCCTTTTCAACTGCTGCCCAGACATCGGGGTCTGTGATCTCCACGGTCATCAGCCAAGTACCCTTTTTGACTTTTTCCTTACCGATCTCAAAATCCGCTTTGGCTATCCAGTTCTCCACAACTTCGGCTTTTTCAAACTTTTCAAAGTTGTGCTGAATGTCAATACCGTCTCCGTTTTTGGCAAACCAATGCGCTGCTTTGCGTATTTCTTCTTCAGTCATGTAGTCACCCTGTGAATCCTCCGTCATAGGCTCGTAGACAATACCTGTCACATAATGACTGTCGGTATCCGTCTTTACGATTTTACCGTATGCGGAAAATGAAGCTTTACCGTCTTCGGATTTAGTTATAAGGAAAGACTTTTTGTTAGCCGCTTTGTCAACAAGGGATACAAACTGTATCTGTGCATCTGAAATACTGCGTGTTTTAATTATCTCGCCCATTTTGCACCTCCATTTAAATTTCTAAGCAGTTTTACGCCTTGCTCAGGGCAGTGCGTGACCGCACGGGACATATCGGGCAAAGTTAACTTAAATTTCAGTTAACTGCACGATGGGTTACTTTTGATTTTGGGTATAAAAATAACGCCTCTTTTAAGGCGCTTATTCCTTATGGCCAGCAATGTCAGAAGCCATTTTTATTAATCCGGCAACAGCCCGAACACTTGCCAAAACCCATGCAGCTATATAGCAACCTGTAGGTATCTGACCTGTATCCAGTGCATAAAGCAGTATTAATGTTGAAATCATTTCGATCATCCTTTCTTATTTTGGGTATAAAATTAGCACCTTCAGCTGAACTGAAAGTGCTTAAATTATTAAATTATTAGATCTCTGGAACAGTATCCTTTATTCCTTTAAGCAAATTTGCGGCTTTCTTCATCATTGAATTATCCGATAAATATTCCAACCCTTTCAGCGTTATGTTTATTGATAAAGGTTCTCGCAAATGGGTTGTTTGCTGACCTAGGTTTTTATAGGGTATTAATCCGGTTATATATCCGTCTCTCTGCATTTCCATTAAGAGTTTATTACGACGTTCTTTCGTTATTCCTAAAACCTCTGGACTTATTAAATTATCATCAAATTCTTCATAATCCATTGATTCTTCAAGAGCTTTTAGAATTTTATAAATCACAGTAAAATTATTCATTATTAATCTCCTGTATATCTTATTATTTTTTAGTTCCTTTCAAACAGATACTATTTAAATCTGACATTAAAAGCTTTCTGATAATTTTCAAGATAACGGTCGATTGCCCTATCCATTTTTTTACTTGGAAATTTATCCATTAGTTCATCATATACAGACCACAATGCTGCAAGAACTTCTTCGTCAGCATTATCCATAAATTCAATTATATCATCTTCATCTTCTCCCAAGGCTTCAAGTCTTGGATTCCAGACTTCTTCTTCAAGCCATGGATAATTGTTATCAAGTTTTTTTCTTGCTTCTATAGTATCATAAAATTTTTCTTTATCTACCATTTAACTCAACTCCTTTACGGCTGTTTATCTGCATCTGGAAATATAGTTGTCGGATACCCGTCCTTATCAACATAAAACCCTATTCGGATTCCGTTATATTCACCAAATCTTTTTACATCCTTAGATTTAACAGTATTTGAAACATAAGTTCCGGCTTTTAGCACTTCATCATTACCCCAATCTTCCGGAAACCACGATTGACCTGAATGTAAACATTTACTTTCATCCTTATGCAATTCCACGTTACCAATTCTTACACCGTTATCATAAGTTTGGGTAATTGTGTATGCATAACCTTTGGATTCGAGCAAATCAATATTTGCCTGAGAATGCCCGCCGCCTTTCATCTTGCCGCCGTTTTTACCGCCCGGAGGTTTCTTTGGATTCTTCAGGTTAGTAAAATCCCCAACCGTCGAATGTCTCAAAGTTTTATCCGGTACTGTCATTATACCATCATTTTTTAGTTCAGTCAACGATTTAAATACTTTTCTAGGACCGTGTTTTGTATCGACTGTTTTGTAGAGTCTCTCAAGGTCAGCGTCATTCTGAATTACTCCGCTTTCAAACAACGCCCAACGTGAATCGGAACGGAAATACTTTTTTCTTTCTTCGACTGTTTTATTTTTAAGCCAGTCACATTTAATAGTATCCTCATTAATTCCAGCTCTTGCCTTATTACGTGCGTCAAGCTCTTTTTTCCATTCATCGCCCATTTCATCAATAGCCTGCTGCTGTAGCTTTTTGCGTTCTTCAAGAGGTAAGCCTAAAATTTCTTCCGAGGTGATACTCCTATGAATACAATGACAATTAATTACTTCCGCCGCTGGAAGTGCAGGGTCTTTGGGGAAATCGGCAAGATATGTAACTCCGTCTGCACCTTTAAGCTTAAAATTTTCACTTATAAGTACTTTCTGACCATTCATTCTTACGTGATTCGGTCTGGGTTCAATTTTATGATTTCCCGTATGAATCCATTCCTTATACTCGGACGCCGGACACTGCTGTATTGATTCTTCACGGGCAAAGCTGTGCGCTCTTAAGGTTTCAGTAAGCGCCGCACGTCTTGCCTTGTAAAATTCGTCCCTGATACCGCTTTCCAGAACGTCACGGGCAGTCTCCGCAATTCCTTTGCCGTTTTTCAAGCCCTTGACGAGAATATTTTCAATTTCTTCGTGAGAAGAAAGGTGCATTAGATCTGACAGCTCATAGCTCCATTGTGCTATCCAGTCGGTTGTCTTTTCGGAAATCTGTTCAACAATCAACTCCGAATCCATTTCTTTCATGTAAAAATTAGCCAGAACAGGAACATATTCCGTAAATTCATTGAAGAAAATAGGGAAAAGCTTTTCCCTGATATCATTTGTTGTCTTAAATTCCTGCCATGAACCTTTAAGAAATTCCTCAAGGTCAATACCTTTCTTATCAGCGGATTCAATCAAATCCTCAAAGTCTTTTGATTGCTCCTGCAAAACCTCGGCTATTTTTTCTTCCAGTTCCTCAATATGCTTTACTGTATTTTTGGAATCTGCATAGCCTTCTTCTTTCAATCGGTCAGCAAGATCATTGTCGGCTTTGGTTATGTATGCGTCAATTGCTTTAATAAGTAACTGACATTCGGAACACATAAAATCAGCCCCCTTTGCTTTGTTTCATTAGCAGGGAGCGCACTGACTTCATTACCGCCACAATTTCATCATCGTGATTGTTTTCGGCTTTTGCAATCTGCGTTTCAAGACCGTTTAAAGCTGATTGAGTTTTACTGTAGGCAAGAGGTATATTGCCCCAATCCTCCTCAAAATCATCACTGGTCTCACCCAGAGCCTTGTACCCGATTTCTTTGGCCTTGTTAGGAGTAAGACCCCCTGCATTGTTTACAAGGGTAAGTATCTTATACAAGTCATCAGGATTGGTGATGTCCGGCTCCCTGAAATAAACTTCAACATGCTTAAAACCGTAATCATTTAACAGCTTGTTATTGATTATCCACGCAAGAGACTGTCTTTCCGGCTGAAACACCTGTTTTTCTGTTACCTCCATCGCGGTCTGAGCTGTAGCACGGTTGAAATCTGTGGTATATCCCACATACAAATCAGGCAAGCGAAAAGCCGACTGTACCTTCTTGCGGTTATTATCCAAATAGTCCTGAAACAGCTCGTCGTGCTGTAAAATATCCGCAAGACTCTTTAATTCAATATCCGGTTGTTTTTCCTCCTGCATATTTGTACTGTTTTCATTTTTTTCAGCCTCAAGAAGCAAAAAGCTATGCTGACCTGCTTCGCCTTTAATGTCGTTCATATAGGTCTGAAGCTTGTCATAGCTTTCGTCTGTCAGAGTACCGCCCTTGATAATTACCGCCATAGGAGTATGCCGACCGTTTTCAAAGTAATTGTTATTCAGATTTTCAGCCTTGCAGCTTCCGTCGACATTCAGCGCCTGACCAATCCAGCGAACCTGACCGTAAGGTCTGGAGCCGAGTTTAAACTCCAGTATCTCATTAGCCCGTTTATCAGAATCCAGCTCAGAAACATATTCGCCTGTTTCTTTATTCATAATTCGTTTGTCTCCGAACTCCTTGAAATACACGGTTTTACTACCTACTGTCTGCTTATACTTTCTGTACCGCTTTTTACGTCTTATAGCTTTTCCTTTGTAAACATATTCAACCTCAACCGACTCTTCAAACAGTCTGGATTTTTGGACGCTGGGAACGTTTTCAATAAATTCGATCTGTACCACTTCGTCCATCCCGTTTCGGATTATCTCCAGATATGCAGTTCCATAAGTTTCACGGGCGGCAATAACCTTCTCAAAAACTTCTTTTGTATCACAGTCCAATGCAAGAAGTTCCACAATATCTGAAAGTCTGTTAAATTCATCTTCAAGCTCTTCCGTGTCTGTAATATCCTCTTTATACCTAACTCCAATACCGAATCCCGCTATATTGGACTTATACGCACTAATGCACTGAGGAAGTATAGAGGAGTGTCTTGTCATATTTTCAAGACCTTTTAAGGTATAGTCTGGCTCAAGCCAGTCTGAATATCCGGAATCTTCTTTTTCTTCAAGATGTGACGGACTATCGGATTTCTTTATCTGAGCTGTTGTTTTTATTATCTCGGCACGAACCTTTCTTTTTTTCTTACTCAAGTTTTTTGCCTCCTTTCTTTTTTGAATTTAACAGGCAGACAGCATAATAAAATACAATCTGCTTCGTCTGGGGAATGACCGCCCCTTTTCTTTATGGCGTCTTTGCTTTCGACTCTCTGTCTGGAATCGTCGGTCATTTCATATTTTCGGGTTGACAGCTGCGCTATTAAATCCGCATCATCGGGAAGAATCAGTTCTACAGGTTTAGGTTTCCCGTCTTCATCATGAGGTGACAAAAGATTTCTGACTACGCTCATCATGTATGTGGTAGAATCATAATAATATGCATGTTTCATTCTCTGACCGAATTTAACGGGGAATATTTCCATCTGTTTGAAACGCTGAGGATTACTCCGCTTCATTTGTCTTAATCTGTCCACAACACCGCCGCCTACGCCGCCGTCATCTATCTTAACAGCAACAGGACGTTTATATTTAGGATATTTTTTAAGCAATTTATCATAACACATCACTATATCGTCAGCTGTCTTCATGGTATCCTGCCCCTGACGTTTGCAGACAATATCTGCCTTCTCATTTACTTTAGAACCGATTACTGTTTTATCGTCCCCGAATCTTGCAACATCACAGCCAATATGGATAAGGTCGGGTATTTCCGGTTCTTCAAAATCTTTCACAGACGATGTTGACGTTAATATCAATTCCATAGGAATGAAAACATCATCTTCCTGTTTAGGAAATTCTCCGTCAACACGGACACGAACAAAATTTGAATCTTTCCCATATTTACGCTCCATAGCCGCTATATTTTCCTTATTGGTTCTGGAACTGTCACGTGAAGAAACCCTGTGACATTTATACAATCCTCTGTCACAGGTATGAGAATCGTAAAAAATACCGGAGGTCTTTGTAGGATTTCCGCACATAAGCAATTTATTGTTTGCTCCGGACAACGTACCGAGAATCGCCTCCATTATCGGATCGGCAACACCTGAAGCCTCGTCAACGATAAAGAGCATGTTGTCCTCGTGAAAGCCCTGCATGTTTTCAGGCTTTGTGGCTGTTCTTGCAGTAGCAAACCAGCGTTCTTCATTACCTACAACGGAAACCTTTGTTTTAGTCCATCTTAAAACGACTTTTAAAAGCGGACTTTTTGACTGCCATTTTGAAACCTCCGCCCACAGCACATCATTAAGCTGCTGTTTAGTAGGAGCAGTTGCTACAACTCTAGAATACGGAAAACATGAAAGAAACCATAAGCACAAAACAGCTTCACAACCGGTCTTTCCGACGCCCTGACCGGAACGCACGAAACTTTCGGAAACTTTGCAATATCTGCAAATACTTCCTTCTGCCATTTGTCAGGCTCAAACCGACAAACCTCATAGGCGAACAGTTCGGGAGATTTGCGGTATTCGGGGATTTTTTTCTTAAAAGCTTTTATAAGCCTGTGGTATTTATTCTTCCTGTTCATTTTCATCTTCTCCGAGAAGAGCGTCTATCCAAGCTTCAGCCATACTGCTTTCGGCTGTTTCGCTGCTGCCTAGCATTTCCCTTAATTCACGAACTGCCGAAACATCAGGCAGAGCCGTTTTCTTAATATGCTTTACTTTTTTTCTTCCCTTACCGTCAACTGTGATTTCTTCTTCTGAATATTCTCCGCCGGAAGCTGCCAGAATCAATGCTTTTTGAAGCTCTGCTTCTACAAGGTCGGGATTTGACTGTATAAACTCGGCAAACTCCTCATTGCGTTTTTTAAATTCATTGATTAATCTATCACGCTGCGGCTTGCTGTCTGTTTTTAAAAACTCATCATACAGGCTCTTTATACTATTTAAATTTCCGCCTTTTATCCTTTTCTGACTGACCTCATATTCATCAATTCCTTCAAGCAGAGATCTAATGCTTTTTTTATTTAATGCGCCCAAAATACCACGTCCTTTCACGGTATAAAAATAAGGGCAAATTATGCCCTTTTAAGCGATTCTATTTTTTAGAGATAAATTTTACGTCCAAATAATTTTAAACGGTTATAAAGAGTATATAATGCTTATTAAAGGCATATTTTATTTCAATCCGTTTCCGAATATACAAATAAAGGCCTGTCAGCCCCTGTAAGCGATTTTGTTTTTACCCATATAATTTCACCAATAATTTCTTAAAACGGTTTTCAAGAGGGTCTGAATCGTTTTCTAACGCATATTTCATTTAGATATGCTTCGCCATTCGGCAATTCAGTTTTAAAAAGCCGTTTTTATATATTCCGCTGCGCCGATCGGTACGGGACGCATCAACCGTACTTCAGCATAACGCAGAGATTTTTAAATAAGTTCAATAGGCAGTGTGACCTTATGTTTTATTCCGCAGATAGATATCACAGTCTTTGCACGCCTCTGACGAATATCGATCGAAGCATATTCTCCTCCGTATTTTCTTAGAGGTCCTGACATTATCATCTTTCTTCCGTCAACAGTTACAAAAACCCTTGACGGTTCTATAGGCTTACCGTTATTCCAGAGCCAATTGATAAACGGGATTTCATTTTCACGTATTGCCTGCGGTTTTCCCTTTCCGATAAAATTTATAACTCCATCGGTATTTTTAACCTTATAATAATCTTTTTCGGTTATGGATTTATCCGATTCAAGAAATATGTATCCGGTAAATACAAGCTTCTTTTCCAATCTCCATATGCCTCCACGGCGTATACTCATAAGCTTTTCGGGAATTTTAATATTAAATCCAAGTCTTTTTAACAAAACTCCGGAGGAAAGCTCACAGCCTGTTTTAGTCTGAACAACGTACATCATAGCTTTTCTTCCTCCTCTTTTAAAAATTCTTTGACTTGTCTGTATAATTCAGGGCGTTTTACCGCCATGGCATCGAATATCATGGTTTTAAACTGATCCGCTCCGTTTTCAAGAAGCTCCTTTGACTTTAAATCGGCATTACGTTTATATGCTGCCGCTCTGGTCAGTGAAACTGCCGATTTGACTAGAGTGTCAAAATCCTTTGATTTTATTTCCTCTGACGGTATCTGACTTACAGCATCCAGTACCTGACTGCTTATAATGCGAAGTATACCCTCAGCCATATCAATATCGGGGTATCTGTTGATTTCTTCCATCAGCGCTCTGAAATTTTCCTGAGAAACTCTCAATCTTTCAAGAGACTCCCTGAAATGCTTTACATATCTGTGAACGCTGCCTATTGATATCTCTGTTCCGGTATCCTTTATGTAGTCCACGATTTCACGATAGGTAAAACCGGCACGTATCATCTCATCTACAGTCTCTTTAATATCAGGCTCAAGACCGTCAATAATACTGTGTCTTCTGTTTCCGAGAGTGTTCATATCACACCTCCTACAGTTCAATACAGTCGTCTGTCTTTTTACCTACCAAAATACGCACGCCCTCAGCCGTAAGCTTTGCCGACAGACATTTAAACGGAGCGTCCGCAAGAGTTGTCGGTTTTCCGTTATCCGTATTTCTTAGCTTTACATATCCGCTTTCATACAGATAATCAATGCTTCTGACAATCTCATATTCCTCCAGATCTGAAAGAACATATTTGATCTCAGTTAATTTTTTGAAATCTCCTGCCAGTATATTTAGCATTTGCAGAATACGTCCATTATTTACAAAGAAATTTCCGTTTTCAATTTCCTGTTTTAATTTATCTGCTTCATAATTCACTATTTGCCGCCTCCTTTGATCTCAAGAAGAATATCCATTATTTTATCAAGCTTACGACGGTTCTCCGTTTGCTCTCTGAAGAAATCTTCTTTCGTTATGTAATCCTCTTTAATTTTTGCAATGTCCTTTTTACAGTCTTCAAGTTCCGAAGATAAAGCGTAACGTGACTTTATTTCAGTAATATTTCTTTTGCATTCATCCAGCTCCGAAATGGTTCTTTTAAGAAAAAATGCAACAACGCCTATTCCGCATGTCAAAGCAAGCTGAACTATATTTGTAAAAACATCTGTATTCATGGTATCCTCCTTTCTATAAATAAAAATACGTACTGTATAACCTTGACTATAATTATACAGTACGTATTTAACTTTGTAAAATCACATTCTTCACTTTTTTGCTTCCCTGTTAATTTTATTTTTTAACTTTATTATAAGACAAAAAATACATTGTGTATAATAATAGATACAATTATACATAATGTATTGTGAATTATATAATTATATTTTTTCTATTAATTACTTTTATTGATATTATGCAAATAGATAAATTTAAAATTGTACATTTGGTAGAATCTGTTAAATTTTATTGAATTATATTTTTTATCGTGATATGCTATATATAGATATTATTTGTTACAATTTTTTAAGAAGAAGGTATTTACAATATGAGTTATGAAGAATTATCTATAAATGGATTTATTCAGGAGATAAAAGACGTTTCAGACGGTCATCATCCAAGAAAATTTTGTTTTGTTCTCGGCGCTGGTGCATCCATATCATCCGGAATAAAATCAGGTCAGGAGCTTGTAGATATATGGGATGATAAACTGCGGATACGCAATAAAAGCAGCTACCTCAAGTGGCGGTCAGAATATGGGATCACCGATGAAAATAAATACAGTTTTTACAGTCAATATTACGAACATTATTACAAAAGACATCCCAAGGACGGATATAACTTTCTTGAAAAATTAATGGAAAATGCTATTCCCAGCGCCGGATATGTAATATTATCGTATCTGCTGTCTCAAACTAAAAACAATGTTGTTATAACTACAAATTTTGATCACTTGACTGAAGACGCCGTTAACTATTATACTCAAACCATGCCCATGGTAATAGGTCACGAATCTTTATCTCACTATATATCAAAACCGATTAACAGACCGACCGTTATTAAAATACATAGAGATTTATTATTTGATCCTGCAAATACTGTTAATGAAGTTGACAAGCTTCATGATAACTGGAAAAAAGCACTTAATACTATTCTATCAGAATATCACCCTATATTTATAGGATATGCTGGAAACGATAACAGCTTAATGAATTATTTAATAGAACAAGGGAAACAATTTGCTGAAAACAAGTTATGCTGTCCATATTGGATGCTTTACGGCAATGAAAAACCCGATGGAAAAGTACACGATTTCTTAGAAAAATCCAACGGATATTTTATACAGCATAATGGTTTTGACGAGGTCATGTTTTTAATTGGACGTGTTTTAAAAATAAAAATGCAGTCTAAAGAAGATTTTCTTAAGAAAGCGGAAAATAGATTTAAAATACTAAGTGATTCTATAGATAATTTTACAAATAAGTTAATGAAAGACAATTCATCATCTGCTGCTGATAATTCAACAGTGTCTGAAGAAATAAAAGAAGCTGTACAATACTTAGCAAGTCAAACAAATTTGCAAAATATGTATAAGGAAGTTGTTTTGTCATATCGTGAAGAAAATTATGATGACGCTGTTTCAATTTGTAAAAATCTGATAAACCTGGCTCCTGATAATGCGCTATACCATAATACCCTTGGTGTTACACTACATAAAATGAAACGTTATGATGAAGCTCTTATTGAAACTAAAAAAGCTGTTGAATTAGAGCCTGACAATGCAAAATATCATAATAATTTGGGAGTAACATTACATGAAATGAGACGTTATGATGAAGCTCTTGTTGAATTGCAAAAAGCTGTTGCATTAGAACCAGATAATAAAATGTATCGTGAAAACTATGATAAAACAAAAGAAATCTGCGACACTCAAAAAAATAAAGATATTCAACATGTATAAGACAAACAACAAAAGCAGAGGATAAAAATCTCTGTTTTTGTTATTGACATTAATTAGCATTTATGTTATACTGATTAAGGTAGAACAAGTAAAGCACTCGTGTCTTCTTATTAAGAAGATTGAGTGCTTTTACTTTTTATATTATATTTTGTGAATTTATATAAAAGTGTGATTCTTTGTTTGTAATATAAATAAAATAATATTAATATTTTGTTACAACTTATCCTAAGAATTGACATATTTATACTTTTATTTTATAATATACATATTAGTTTAAATAAAGAGGAGTTTAATATGAAAAAAATAATATTTTTATTTGTATTATTTACCTATTTAATTACATTATTAGGATGCGGTAGTTCTAAAAGTACCGCTACAAACTATGTTTTTGAAACCGAAGGTACGATGCAAGAAGAATCAATAATAAACGGTGATAATGAAATTTCAAGCAAATCAATTACTTTAATGCAGAATTTTAAAAGTTTGGGTTATTTTGATGATGTAATAGTTAACTACTTCGAAGATACTAACACTTTTGCGATTATAGCAATTTTTTCAAATGCCAACTCTTTTGATATAGACTATAAAGCCGGAAATTGGAATGAAACGATAGATAAATACAAAAAAATGATTCTAACTTCTATTTCTGTATCTGAAAAAACTCAGCTTAAATCAAATTACATAATATCTTTTGCAATTGGTAACAATGAAATGAGTATACCGTCTCTTGTGTTCAATTCTGATAATTTAGTATATGATTATTATGCAAGTACATCAGAGCAAAAATGCTTATTTATGTTAAAAAATTATTTTTGGCAAAAACCTATAGACAATACGAAAAACACTGAAATCGAATTCGATTTTGATACAAATACATATACAATTTCATTATGGGAAAATGATTTTAATGAACAAACGATTGATGTTTTAATGATGGAAAATGTTTCTGACTCTACAAAAAAATTATCATCTAAATTGTTAAAATTAATTGAATACTATAACGATTCAGCATCAATAAAATTAAAAATATTAGACGGAAAAAACAAAGATATGAATCTATTAGTGGTAAAGGACGGAGCAGTCACTTTTAGTTATTTAACAAATAATGACATATCTTTTGAATCAGGTACATATTTAGTGGGGGAAGATATTCCAGCTGGAGAATATGCTTTAATGTGCAATCATAATCATGTTGGACAATTTTCTGTAAATTCTGACAGTAATGGCGATAATGATATTTATCATGCAGCTTTCTTTGGTAATTCATTTATTACGATTGAAGATGGTCAATATATAACTATAGAAAATGTGACTGCAATTCCGGCTGAAAATGCAAAAATTGATATAACTGGTCAGGGAATGTTACGTGTAGGAATTGACATACCAGCAGGCGAATATAAACTTGAAAAAATAAATGATAGTGAATATTTTAATAATAAGGCTTTCTTTAAAGTTTATTCAGATGATATTGCAACTTCAATGCAAATTACTATAAATGATGAATTTGAAGAGGGTAATGCTTATGTTACGGTTAATGACGGAGAATATCTTCAACTTGATCGTTGCAAAATTGTAAATTAACTCAAAAGTCCGAACACACAATTATTTTGTATGTTCGGACTTTTCCTTATTCCAATTCCAACTGACCCTCAAGAGGTGCGTTTTTAATAATCTTAAGTTTTTCAGCCGTTATTTCCCTTATTGTTTTCGTGGACAGGTTATATTCAAGAGCAAGCTCTCTATAGTTATATCCATTAAATCTTCCGCAGATTTCAGCATTTCTGCTGATTTTCATAAGCGTATCCGCTTTGCAGACGTAAATCTGTCCTCCGCCAAAATATCTTACAAGCTTTTTATACGATTCGATTCCTATCAGTTCTGCAATCTCACGCTGTTCTCCGTCAAGCTGCTCTAAAGCAATTCTGTCAATGCTCATTATTAATACCGGCTTTCTTTTCGGCAGAAGCAACATACTTTTTCAAGGTATCAATTAACTTAATTCCTTGCTTAACCGTAACCATTCTAAAAGGATTATCACAATATGGATTGATATCCATATCTATAATTTTCTTTACTGCACCTCTCATGCGTTCGCCGTATGGAGCATTTGAGGGACTTAATTTCTGAAGTCTGAATATTAAATACTTTACATAATTTTGCTGTTCTGCTGTCATTTTTCCAGGAGGTATGTCGGCGGCATGTACTTTTCTTTCCATATTAGCGAGCTCCGACTGAACTCTTGCAGCTTCATAGTTTGTAAGTCCTTTAATAGATTCTTTTCCGGTTATACTGTAAACCAGCTGATGAAGATTATCTTCACGACTATTCTGATTTATGCCGAGTTTTGAACCCAGTGCATATATAGCACGTATCTGAGGTGCAGTTGCCATAAAATATTACTCCTTCCTTTTTAAACGATAATCCTTATTTATATCTTTAGGAATATTGATCTTCATTGCCATTTCAGTGATCCGACCGCCTATTGCCGGATTTATTTTATATATCTCATCAATCATACGTTCAGATGAAATAATAGTGCATAACGAATTGCGATCACGATAATCCAGTATTTGAAAAGCTAAACGTATGTCAGCTTCAGTTGCGTTTGTTTTAAACAAATCATCAATGTAAAGAACATCAACAGTCTGATATCCTAAAATCAATGTCTTATATTCCGGATCATTAACCTTTGCTTTAAGAACAGGGGAGTCATCTTCCCACAAAAGATACCTCACGGATTCTCCGAATTTTAGTAATTGCCCTGCAATCGCAGTACATATATGAGTTTTTCCGCAGCCATTCTGACCTCCAATGAAAAACCACTTGCCTTTATATGACTTTACGAATTTGACCGCTTCCGATTTTATATGCTGCTGAAAACTTTGATTTGCTTCAAAAGAAGAAAATGTCTTTTCTTTGATGCTTCCTGCTAGACCGGAATTCTTAAGACGTACCAGTGCTTCACGCTTTTTCATGCAGTCGCAAGCGACCATTGATTCATCACCATTTATAATTTTCATAAAATATCCACGATTCAAGCATTTCTTACAGTCATATCCGGTAAGATTACCGGAAAGACTATTGTAAGAATCAACCTTTTGTTTTAGATATTCATCATAAGTAAGTACCGAACGCTTGATTTGAGGTATTACTTTCGTTATCTGTTCCATCCTCATCTTCCCATCTTCGGTTATTTAAATATGTTGCTGGATACGGCATATATTGTCTATTTTCTTTTTTCCAATTATAATTATTTTTTTGCTTTTCAAGAGTACTTAAAATGGTATTAAAGAGCTTCTCGCTTGGATTAAGTTTCTTAAAAGCTTTTCTAGCCTTAATTTTATCTAACTTTCTGGGATATGCTTTCCAGAAAGCATCAAACATTTCATCAATGTCCATATACTGACCTACCTTGTTTATGAAGTATTTCCGTAGCTTCACTGCACTGTTTTTCATGAGAGTATTCAAAGCATATTTCACTGTCAGAAACTTGTTTATTATGCTTGCTGCAGTAAAGGTTATCTGTTCCGCATGAATGCAGGCAGTTACTGCAATTTTCAGTTATATTATTCATATTTATCAATCCTCGTTATCGTTTTCCACGTCTTCAATGATTTTAAAAAACTCACTGGCTTTTATCTCAATAAATCCTCGTGGGGTTTTGACCTTAGTGCTTCGGTTCATGCAGTCTATACTGCAATATAACTTTTCTCCTACATGAAACAATCTGGTTCTCGATGAATATGATGGATCAACAAAGAAAAATGAAACATGCGGCTTATGTACTTCCTTTATTCCCAATCCAGTCCACGCTCTGCCTATTTTACTTGTTTTCTTAAACGCTGCAAGTCCGTCATCACCGTCCTTCTTCAGTTGATTGCCATACTTTTCCCTATTCTCCTGATTATTGTCAATCCATAATGCTCCTCCGAAAACAGCATAATGTTCAGTATGTATATTATTTTCCTCAATAAATTTTTTGACCGCTTTTCTGCAAACTTCATCAGCTTCAAGATAGTCAAAATATTCTTTATAACAACTGCTTTGTTTTGTAATTTCAAAATACTGTTCCATAGCACCGATTCCTTCCTTTAATCATTTTTATCATTTGATTTCTCATCATACTCCTGCTTGGTGATGGGTCGAACATACTTTTTATCTACGCAGGCAGAATTAGCTGCAAATTCAATTTGACGTTCTATAAAGTCACTATTTAATTCATTTATAATAATGTTTTTGCACTCACAATAACCTATTTCCATATATCCGACTGATCCTTTACCACCCCATAAATCCGAATTGTGAACTTCGAAATACATATGAACTTCCACATTGATCAGCGGATCTACAGGGATTCCATTAACTTTAGTCATTATTTATTCCTTTCTCTGCATCTTCACGGGTACGAAATACAGTATTTTCATAATCACTCCAATCATTATTCCATACTGTAAAAGTAGTGTTATCCGAGAAAATAACCTGTATAAATTCTTTGTGAACCTTAATTCCGTCAATTTTCATTTGTTTTATTTCGTTTGGCAATACATAATGAATATATACTGTATCTCCAATTTTACAAGGCAACTCAACAATCAGGGATTTATCTTTATAGCAGTCATGTCCTTCTAGGTGTTCAAATTCTTCACCAAGCGCTTTATCTAACACGGTTTCCGGCACACCTGATTTTATTGCATATTTTTTGCATATTTCGCAATGATAACAATTCTTACACTTTGGCATTTTCAGCCCTCCTGTTTATACAAAAAATCTTCAAATTTACAGGTACATTCTGCACATAATTCTATATGCCAATCGCTATATGAATACCCGTCAGGATTACCGTTAAGTATTTTTCGCATAAAAATTTTTCTGAATCGTAACCCCTTTATCCGTGCTGTCCACCCACGATATTCTATATATTTTCCACACCTATCACAAACTCTAATAGTTTTAATCGCCATTTTTAGCCTCCCATTTCATGCCTATCTCCAACAGCAAAAGGATTTGGACGATATGATAATTCAAGTTTTAAAGCATCCACTCGCTTTTTCAATCGCTTGTTTTCCGCTTTCATTTTAGCTACTGGGCATTTGTCATTTTCGCATTTAATACCTTTGATATAATCCTCGCAAATTGCACATGGTTCATTTTTATTTGCCATTTTCAGTCCTCCACATACATGTTAAGATCATCATCAATAACTATAGGCTCATCACCAGTAAATGTGATTTTCATTTTTTTATCTTCGTCTGCCTCAACTATCATTACGCAATTTTTCAAAATTGCAACCGCCTTATCACCCGGCTCTAATTTTTGATTTTTATTTTTCTCAGCATATTTTTCACAAAATAAATTAAATGCTTCTATTGTATTAATCATTTTCTTCTCCTTTCAGTAATTCGGGATTGTCAAAAATATTACCTATTATTTCGCATTGATTACCATCAATGTTATTTCCAAAATCAACTGTAAATGTATCAAATTCTACAATAAACATTGCACCATCATTATCAAATTTTACAATTCCATATTCATCATCTGATATGTTAGGATTTTCAACTGTAACTATATCACCATCAAAAATCTTAACGTTGTTCTTATCGTTCAGACCTGTATATTGTCCTACTGTTTCGGGGATAACACAAAATAAATTTCCATAGCCATCCGTTATGTAAGTTGTTTCTCTGACCGCCGAACGTGAAAGCCAATATGATCCTTCAAACCATTCACTACTATCAACACGCTTACCCCTGAACAATATTTCTCTATTCATCTTTCAAGACCTCATTTCATATCCGGCAAAATTTGAACACCAGTAACATAATAAATAAATGTCTTTCCGTCATCGGTAACATGATAATAATCTTCACTGCTTTTTTTCATAAAACCGATTTCAACCAGTTTGTCAAGTTCTGCTTTGTCTCTTTCTCCAGCATTATAATAATTGCGGTATGGCTCATACTTGCGATGTTTTGTACCTTTTACTTTTCGGTCGTCAAACCCAATTGCATGTTTCATCATGTCAATCTGATTATATGTAACATCTTGATATTTGTTATAGTCAACCATCTTTTAAAACCTCCTCAATTTTATTGGCATACCGCCATTTACATTCATGATTCATTTTACATCCACCGTCTGAATAACTCTTGCAAAATTTGCAATTTTCAGGTTCGCTAATGTCATCATGCTTATAATATTCTGAATCGCATGCATTAAATAGTCCCTTGGCATCTTTTGCGGTCAATCTGAGCAATTCTTTCAAAATAGCGTTTTGTTTTTGTAATTTTACTATTTGTTCCAGTGTTAATCCTGTGTCTTCATATTCATACAATCGTTCTTCTTTGTGTTTATCGTCTTCATATGGATTGAATAAATTTAAAATATATCTAATTATTTTTTTAATCATTTTTATTCACCAATGTTAATATTCTTCCAGCAACAACGTAAATAAATTTAGTTCATTGTTTTCGATCCATGTAACCGCAAGAAAATTGCTGTCATATGCACTATTGCTATATCCGCTTACATTTTCAATTTTAAAATCAACCTTTTCAACCGTTAAATATTCTTTGATTTCTTCTTCCATATAAAATTCATTTTCTTTATCATCATAACGAAAACTGTTATAACATTCATCGGTTTCATTGTAATATTTGTTTACTATTTTATTGATTTTTTCTCTAATCATTTTATTCCTCCAGTGTTACATATTTAAGGGATTCACGTTCATAACCGCATCCATATACTACTTATTTTACCTCTAAACAATCGATTGTACATTTTCATTTAAATATCCAATCCCAGACTGGTATCAATACCGCCTTCATCCTCAACATCAAGGATAACCGGTGTTTCGTTATAATACAAATTAAGCAGCAATGACTGAAATTTGTTATATGAAGTAATTTTCAGAACATCCTTTACACTTGAACCCTCAAAATAAACCGAACCTATATATCCTACTCCATTTTGATTATATTTTTTATGTACTCTAAAACCAAAATCACAGGTATAAATATCCTTTCTAACACTGGAATAAGTTGAACTATTAGTCGGTTTTTCTTTAGATATACTGCATTCAAGCCAATAACCCTCATCATTTTCTACACTTGCGTAAAACTCATTGTTAAGCTCGTACCGCTCACTTTCTTCTAAATCGTCAATAAGCCATTGACGGTATGCTTCAAAGATCTCGGAAAGCTTTATGCTTTCACGCTTCATCATAAAAATCTTTTCAAACGTATTTGAAATCTTCTTTGCAATATCTTCTTTTAAATATTCCTCCGTAATTTGCTTGACTTTCTCGCAGATGAACGAATTATATGCCGTAAAATCCAAAGCGTCAAGACAAGGTGCTATTTGGCTTTCTATTTTTTCTTTGATTTCTAACGTATTCAGATCAGCTAAAGTATCTAATCTTTTCAAAGTTGAAGGTAATCGCATAGGAAAACAAAAGTTATTTGATTGTTTAATATCAAGAACTAATGGACCTAAATAATTATTTTCTGTCGCAAATGGGAGTAACTTATCTAGACAATCTGCAGCTGGAACACCATCATCATCCATTAGCCAAATATAATCAAAGCCATGCTCAAAAGCATACTTGATTCCTTCATGAAATCCACCAGCTCCTCCCATATTTTCAGGCAAAGTAATCAAAGTAAAAAAATCACTATTTGTCCAATTATGCTGTACTAAAAAATCTGCAGTACCGTCTGTACTAGCATTATCAATCACGACAATATGAGACA
>ENA-OPWR01000545-OPWR01000545.1-human-gut-metagenome-genome-assembly--contig:-NODE-545-length-33465-cov-3.507363_pt1 | contig 33465 bp, 34 predicted proteins | sample MGYA00241507_ERZ502006 | MGnify/ENA primary metagenome ERZ502006 (study PRJEB25962, sample SAMEA2043041) | human gut metagenome | biome: human gut; feature: human-associated habitat; material: faeces...
TACCATATTTTGAATGATTTTTCTATACTTATAAATTAACTAGCACAACGCGTTATAATCATAAATATTTACTGTACCTTTTAAACCTGCAACATAAAGAATATTATTTTTTTCATCATAACTTATTCCACCAACATGTGCTCGATTATTTAATATTATTTCTCCTGTTAATTTTTTAGTTACTTTATCGTAAATATAAATTTTTGAATTTTCTCCTTCTTTATAAGCAGATACAAGGTAATTATTTCCTACTGTTGTTATACTTTGTGGAATGAATCCTTCTTTTTTTATCTCAGGATATTCTAGTGTTTTATTGACAAGCATTTTAAAAAAAATAACTGTTGAAGTTTCAAAATTGTTATTGCTTGATAAAATTTTTTCGATTTCTTCTCTTAATCCATCAATTTCACATGCAGTAGAGATCATATTATTTATTGATTGAGCAAAATATTCATTTGCTGTTGTTAAATTAGAAATCATAGTTTCTAACTCACTTATGTCACTTTCAAGACTTTCATATCCTGTTATTTGCCATTTTGAATACTCTATTTTTTGAGGAGTCGTTTCTGTTTTTTCAATAATATGAGTTGAACCAGCAACTTTAGCTCCATTATATTCTGATAATTTATTTATATTATTTTGCAAATTACTTGAAATTCTTGAAAGGTTTGATAGTTTTGTAGATATTTTCTGTGATACTTTCAATATATTATCACTACAGTTAATAATAGCAGAAGCAGATACTTTTTTTGTTACACTCATATATATTTCACCCCTTTTTATTTAATCTATTCCATTATATTTATTGTTGTATAATTTATTTTTTCATCTAAAACTGCAACTTTTTTTGATGATAAATCTCCAACTTCTTCCAAAGTATTTTTGATTTGATTTATACTTTTTATTCCACCATCAGTTGTCCAATTAATTTTTAATATTTCTATTTGATCTATAATTTCAGATATAGATTTTTGAATACTATTCATTGTTTCATTAATTTCATCTTGAAGAATGGTTATATTATCAATTGTAGTTTTTACTTCCTCTTCACTTATTTCTTGCATAATCTTAACTCCTTTATATTTAATTTTTATTGATAAATTTATTTTATCATAAATTGATATTTGATTTATCTAATATTTTTATTTTTTTCTCAAAACACATTCATTTGACAAAAAAATTACCTAATATTAGGTAATTTGACTATTCATTTATTAACTTTTTAAATTCATCAATAGTATCATTAAACATATTTATAGCACTTTCTACTACTTCTTTTTTGGTTAAATCAACTCCTGCTAATTTTAGAGAATCAATTGGATTCTTTTTACTACCACATTTTAAGAATGACTTATAATTTTCTACGGCATTTTCTTTTCCTGATAGAATATCATTTGCAATGTGACAAGCTGCTGATAAACCAGTTGCATATTTATAGACATAAAAATTATAATAGAAATGAGGAATTCTTGCCCATTCATACTGAATTTCTTTTTCAATCACAACGTTGCTACCGAAGTATTTTTTATTTAATTCATAATATTTTTCTGACAAATAATCTGCGGTTAGGGGAATATCATTTTCTGCATCTTTGTAGATTGCTTGTTCAAATTCTGCAAACATGGTTTGGCGATAGATTGTTGCCTTAAATAAGTTCATTAAATTATCTAGGATAAATAATTTTTCTTCTTTATTATTACTTGTTTTTAATAAATATTTTGCTAGTAAAATTTCATTTGTAGTAGAGGCTACTTCGGCAACAAAAATAGAATAATCTCCATATTGGTACGAATTATTTTTTCTGGTGTAATAACTATGCATTGAGTGTCCTGCTTCATGAGCTAAGGTTGACATGTCATTGTATTTTTCCTGATAGTTTAGAAGGATATAGGGAGCTGTGTCATAAGAGCCTCCTGAATAGCCACCTGTTCTTTTGGAAGGGCTAGGATATACATCTACCCAATTATTTTCTAATCCTTTTGTTAAAGTACTGATATAGTCTTCTCCTAATATAGATAGAGCTTTTAAGACCGTTTCCTTGGCTTCTTCGTAAGGATAATCCTTGTTAAAATCTTTTACAATTGGTGTATAAATATCATATAAATGTAATTCATCTAAGTTTAAGATTTCTTTTTTTAAAGAATAATACTTATAGAGAATATTCATATTATTAGATACTGTATTAATTAAATTAGTGTAAATTGTTTCATCTAATTCATCATGATATAAGCACCATTCAATAGTAGAATTATATTTTTTTATTTTAGCAATTGTTATATTTTCATTAATGTTTCCTGATAATGTTGAAGCAAAGGAATTAATAAATTGTTTGTATGTTTGATAAAGTGTTTTAAAAGCATCTTTTCTTACTCTTCTATCTTTTGATTCAATATAAATTGAATAATTGCTTTCTGTTAGTACTACTTCTTTTTCATTTTCATCCAATATAGTTCCAAATGTTAAATCAGAGTCTTTTAATAGTTCATAAGTTTGATAATTATTGTTAAACATTTTTGTTAAATTAGAAAGAAGTTTTTCTTCTTCATCAGATAAGGTATGTTCTTTATAACGAAATTCTCTTTTTAAAATAATTTCATAATCTTTTAACTTTGGTTCTTCTTCATAATACTTTTCAATTTCAGGGTATTCTTTTTTTAAAATAGTTGGTGTAATAAAGAAACTAGCTTTACTCCATTTATCTAATAAATTAGATACTTTTATTTTTAAAGATTGATAAGTATTATTTGAAGTATCAGTATCAGATAATAGGCTAGTATAAGTATATAATTTATCTAAAACTCTAGAAATTTCATAATAGGTATTTATTGTTTCATAAAATTTTTTAGCATTTTCTCCCATGATATTTTCATATTTTTTAAAGTCTTCAATTAAAGTTTCTGCTTTTTTATAACATTCTTCAAACTCTTCAGTTGATTTAAAAATTTGTGTTAAATCCCATTTATATTTTTCATCAATTGTATTTCTATCCATTTTCTTCCCTCTTTCTTTTTAAACATTGAATCTAAAGTGACAGATATCTCCATCTTGCATAAGGTAGTCTTTTCCTTCTAGACGCATTTTTCCTGTTTCTTTTACTTTTAGTTCATTTCCACAGTCAATTAAATCTTGATAGCTCATGACTTCTGCTCGAATAAATCCTTTTTCGAAATCAGTGTGAATTAATCCTGCACAAGCAGGGGCTTTCATTCCTTTTTTAAAAGTCCATGCTCTTACTTCATCTGGTCCTACAGTAAAGTAAGTGGCTAGTCCCAAAAGGGAATAAGTACTTTTGATAAGGCTAGATAATCCACTTTCTTCGATGCCTAGTTCTTTTAAAAAGGCTGTTTTTTCTTCTAGTTCTAATTCTGCTAATTCGCTTTCAATTTTGGCACAAATCATGACAACTTCTGTATTTTCTTTTTTGGCATATTCTCTTACTTCTTTTACGTACTCATTTTCTCCTGCCATGATGGTATCTTCATCAACGTTTGCAACATAGATAATAGGTTTTGCAGTGATGAGACGAAAACTAGATAAGATTTTTAATTCTTCTTCTTCAAATTCTAGTTTTCTTGCAGGGATATTTTTTTCTAAGTTTTCTTTTATACGAAGAAGTAAGTTATATTCTATTAAATCATCTTTATTCTTCGAAGTTTGTGCTTTTTTGGCGATTTTATTGATTCTATTGTCAATAATTTCTAAATCAGAAAAAATTAGTTCTAAGTTGATAACTTCGATATCACGAATAGGATCAACATTTCCATCAACGTGAATAATATTTTTATCTTCAAAGCAGCGGACAACTTCAACAATTGCATCAACTTCTCTTATATGTGATAAAAATTTGTTCCCTAATCCTTCACCAGTAGATGCTCCTTTTACTAGTCCTGCAATGTCAGTAAATTCGAATGTTGTGGGGATTGTCTTGTTTGGCATATACATTTTTTCTAATACTTCGACCCTTTTATCAGGCACAATTACAGTTCCTACATTTGGTTCAATAGTTGCAAATGGATAATTTGCGGCTAATATTTCTTGTTTTGTGATTGCGTTAAAAAGCGTTGATTTTCCTACATTTGGTAGGCCTACAATTCCAGCGGTTAAACTCATGTTATTCCTTCTTTCTTTTTGTATTATAGCATAGTTATCTACTATACTTCAATTCTTTTTTTGATTTAAAATACTGAATTAAAATAAACAAAAAAAGAAAGAGAATTTTTGTGGATTTCTTTCTTATCTTGTTAATAGACTTACTGATGGAATTCTTGTTAGATTTGGATAATCAAATGAGATAGCGGGTCTTGTTTTCTTTTTTAGTTTAATTCTCCTACCTAAAAGATGATTGTTTTTTGATACTGGTTTCCTTACAATATGTTCTTTAGCAATATCTTGTTTTGCCATTTCTCTTACGTGTAATAAATTGACATTTAATTCTTTTACTGCGTCTTTAAATATGATACCAAAAGCAATTTCCTTGTTTCGATTTAACCTTCTTTTGGAGATAAATATTGGATTTTCTTCTAAAGAACGATGAATATTTTTTGTTAGGTTATTTAAAATATGGTGATACTTTTCTTGTACTTGTTTTGAAACTTTACTCCATGATCCAAATTGAGTAGTTGGAAATAGTTTTTTTATACATTTGGAATAAATTTGTGCTTCATTTAGTTGAAATTTTATTTTTTTTTGGTTTATTGTACTTAAATTCATTTTATCGCCCACTTTCTATTCTAATAAGTTTATTATAGCATATTTTTTATTTTTTGGAGAAAAAAACTTCAATGTTTTTTCAAAAATGAAAAATAAATTATTTTCATCTTAAGATAATCTCTATTTTCACAGAACTTCTTTATCAGTATTTTAAGCAAATAAAAGAAACAAATCTTAGAAAAGAAATGTTTCTTATAGTGTTACTTTTGTTGCAATTCCTATTGGAATACCTAAAGTATAGAAAATAATTATAATTGCTAACCATAAAACAGTAAAGGCTACTGTATATGGTGCCATTAGGGAAATCGCTCTAGAGATTGTTACGGGATCATTTTTCTTTTTATTATAAATTTGAAGAAATCCAATTAAAATAACGAAGTAAGTAAATAATGGGGTAATTCCTTTTACTGAACTATCTGCTGCTCTAAATACGGCTTGAGCAAATTCTGGTGTAAGGGAACTTTGCATAAACATTGGTACAATAATTGGGGCTAAGATTGCCCATTTTGTTGATGATACTGGTACTAGTAATGTAGAAACTAATGTTAAGAAAAAAGTTACTAATACTAAAACGATTCCTGTTAACTGTAACTCACTTATCCAGTTGGTTAGACTTGCTACTACAAATACTCCTAAATTAGTTTGTTTAAAAATCAAACAAAATTGAGCAGCAAAGAAGATTAAGACAAGAAGTGAAGATAAATCTTTTAAGTAATAATTCATTCCATCGACAAAATCACGATTATTTTTGAAAGTTTTTACCCTTAATCCATAAACCAATCCTGCTAACATAAGAAGGAAACTAAAGATGAATACCGAACCTTTATAAAAGTAAGAATTACTTCCAAATAGTTGATTAACATAGCCTGAATCTTTTAGGTAAAGAAGTAAGCCAGAGAATGGTAATCCTGGAATAATACAATAAATAATAGGGAGAAGAATTGCGACTACTGAGATAATAGCAATGATTAGTCCTTTTATTTCTGTTTTTGTTGGTTCTTGTTTTCTGTTTTCAATTTCTTCTTCTTCAAAATTATATTTTCCTAATTTAGGAATGATTACTCTTTCTGTAATAATGGTTCCAATATATGCTACTAATAATGTACTTATTATCATAAAAATAAGATTTCCATTTGTTTGAACTTTATAAGTAGCATCTAGAATTGTTGTTGCTGATTTTGTATAAGGAAGTAAGCTGCTATCTAATGAATTTGCGACAATATTTGCACCTGATCCAAAGGTTATTCCTGCAAATGCTGCACAGATCCCCGCGGATGGGTGTCTTCCTAAATCTCTAAAGAGAATGGCTGCCATTGGAATTAGAATAACATAGCCAACATCATAGAACATTGAAAAAATTACTCCTAATAATACAATTAAGAAAGTTAACATCTTTCTTGGAAATACTTTGGCTATAACTTTATTTAACGTATTTAAGAATCCTGATTTATATGCTACTCCTATTCCCATTAATCCTAAGATAAAAGTTCCTAAGGGAGCAAAATTCATAAAATTAGATAGTAAATTACTGATTAAGTATTGAATTCCTGTTCTGTTGAAAAGATTGTTAATATTTACTACCTGAGATTCCAAATCTCCTGTTACTGTATTTACTGTGTAATAGTTTGTTTCTAGATTTAAAATTCCTCCAACGCTGCTAATTACCATAACTGCTAAGGTTAAGACTAAAAATACTAGTGCTGGATGAAATTTTGTTCGTTTTATTTTTCTTTTCATTGATTAATCACCTTTTTTAACTTTTTGTTAAATTCTACTCTTGGTAGCATGATGGTTCTTGAGCATTCTAGACATTTTATTTTGATATCTGCTCCTACTCTGATAATTTCCCATTTGTTGGTTCCACATGGGTGCTGTTTTTTCATCATAACGATGCTACCTAAATTATAATTAAGAGCCATTTTATCCACCTCTTTTTCTAAATCATTATAACATTATTGTGGTTTGATGTAAATATTTGATGAAATAGATATTTACTTTCAATGGTTTATTTTGTTGATTAAAAATACTTCAGATTCTGATTCCTTGAAGATATTTCTTGAGGTTTAAGAATGCACTTTTTTGAGAAAAAATTAAAAGAAGATTAGTCTTCTAATAACCAATCTTCTCCTTTATGTGGTTCTGTTTTTTGTAAGGATGGGTAATCTTGTTGCCTTAATACTTCATAAGTTGCAACAGCAACACAGTTAGACAGATTTAGGGCTCTAACACTAGAAGTTGTAGGAATTCTTGTACATCTATCTAAATAATTTCTTAGGATTTCTTTAGGAATTCCTGTTGATTCTTTGCCAAAGATTAAGTAGATTTCTTTTTCTTTATCTTTAAAATTAAAAGATGTATGCGGCTTTTTTCCATATCTAGTAAAGAAGTAATAATCTCCTTTATTTTTCTTTGTAAATTCATTAAAATCTTCATATACTTGATAATTTAATTTATCTATATAATTTACACCACTTCTCTTAATTGTTTTGTCATTTAAGATAAAACCTAAGGGTTCTATTAAGTGAAGTTTTGCACCTGTTGCCACACAAGTTCTCATAATATTTCCTGTATTTTGTGGAATTTCTGGTTCATATAAAACAATATTAATCACTTTCGTCTGCTCCAATTCTATTTAAGTATTTTATTGTTTTTTTTGTACTATAATTGTTTTTTTCAATGCTATATGTATCTGTTATTTTTCCATTTGTATAAACTACTAAATAAGGTAAATTTGTATCAATATTTAACTTTTTCATTGCTTCTTCTTTTTCTTCATTTGTAATATCTAAGTATAAAATATTGTTTCTTAAATTACTATTAGAAATATTATTTTTAAATTGTTCTTCAAATCTATTAATTTTTTTATCTCCTAATACTGATACATAAAGAATAGCATTTGGTGTTTCCGTTATATAATTATCTAATTCATTATAATTAATTACAGTTAAATATTTGTTCATAATACTTGTATATAATTTATTTTCGTTATAGGTTTCATACCATGTATAAATATAAAATAATAATAAAATACTGCCTAATAAGATACAAAAAAGATAAATATAATTTTTAAAAGGAACCTGTTTTGTATTTTCTTTTTTATTATTACTCATTTTATCATCTCCGATAATTTTATTTTAACAGTTAATTCTATTTTTGTAAATATTTTATACTAAATATTATGAAATTATCTTGGAGTTATGTTATAATATTTTTTGAGTGAACTAAATTTTAATTATATATAGAAGGGGGATGGAATATTTAATATTCCTATTTAGATAGTATGGAAAAGATAAATTTTGATCAAAAACTAGAAGAAATTATTTTAGAAAATCAAGAAAAAGGATTTGTTCCTACTCTACTTTTGCATAGTTGTTGTGCTCCTTGTTCTAGTTATGTTTTAGAATATTTAAGTAAGTATTTTAAAATTACAATATTTTATTATAATCCAAATATTTCTCCATTAGAAGAATACTCAAAAAGAAAAGAAGAACAAAAAAGGCTAATTAGGGAAATGAAGTGTCTTTTTCCTGTTTCTATTATTGACTGTGATTATGATAATTCGTTATATGAAGAAAAAATTAAAGGATTAGAAAATGAGCCAGAACGAGGAGGAAGATGTTCTGTTTGTTTTCGTCTTCGATTAGAGAAAACAGCTTTAAAAGCAAAAAAGTTAGGATTCGATTACTTTGGAACAACTTTAACTGTAAGTCCTTACAAGAACGCTAATCTCTTAAATGAGATTGGAAAAGAATTAGAAAATACTTATCAAGTATCTTTTTTGGTTAGTGATTTTAAAAAGAAAAATGGGTATAAGAGGTCTATTGAACTATCTCAAGAATATCATTTATATAGGCAAAATTATTGTGGGTGTAAGTACTCTAAATTAGAAAGGGAGGGATTATTATTAGAAAAGAAGAATTAAAAATTTTTTATGCGTTAGATGAAAAGAAATATATTATTCAAAGAAATAATTTATTAAAGAAGGATTTTATGTCATTAGAATTAAATAAACATTATCAACTTAAAGATGTTCAACAATTTATTAACAAATTAATTGCTTGGTATATGGTAAAATTTAATGATAGTTATTTAGATAGGGTTTTAGATGATAAGATAAAAGAGGATAAAGTGATTTTACAGATTATGGATTTTGATACTTTAAAGAATACTTATACTTCATTTGAGGATTGTCTTTTCCAGAGTAAGGCAAGTGATAAACGATTAAAATTCCAAAAAAGTATTGTTTTAGCAGCAGGATGGGGGCTTATTTATCATCATGATACTTCACCAGAATATGGCTATTATCGGGCAACGAAGATGATTGAAGATTTTAACAATATTTATAATTGGAATTTAAATAGTTCACTTTATAAAATTGTATTAGATAAAAAATATACTTTAGATGATGAAGAAATAAAAAAACAATTTTTAAAACTACAAGAAATAGAAAAAAAAGAACAAAAAAAGAAAGATACAAAAAAGCGTAAATTAACTAGAATTCGTTCTTTCTTTCGAAGATAAATTATTTTTACTGATTAACTTTACAAGATGATAGAGATCATTTTGTTTTTTTGTCCAATTTTCTGAAATAGCTTCTAAAATTGTTGATTTCATTTTCTTTAGAGAGGGACATTCTTTTCTGAAATACTCATAATATAAATATTTGATTAAAAGAGGATCTTTTAAGTGATTAATATAATCTAATAGTATCTCTTTTTTTTCTATTTCTATTCTTAATTTGTTTTCGTGCTTTAATGGAATATTTTCTTGATAAGTAATTTTAGTAAGAGGAAGATTGTTGGCAAGATTGTTGGCTTCATCTTCTTCTTCGTAAATTAGGCTACTCCTTTTTAAGAGAAAACCTTCTTCATTAAATAATAATCCTAAGGCAATTTTTTGATTGGATACTAAACAGATTATTTTTTGCTGTTTTTTATTGTCTTCTTTGATTTTATTGATTAGTGTACTATTTACTTTTATTTTATTATTTTTCATAGATAAAAGATCTTCGTCACTGATATGGTAAAGTGGAATTTTTGCTATATTTTTAATTTTGTCATGTCTATTCCATTCAAAAAATTGGTAATAATTTTCTTGAAAATTTAGTGCAACATCATAAATGTAATTCATGTTTTTTTCTCTCCTTTTGTAATTATAGTTAATAATATAATTATAAAGCCTATGATAGTATAATAACATTCTATTCTTCTAGTTATAAAATGAACATAAAAAGAAAATTTATACCCTAGTGTTAAAAGATTGAGATAAAGAATGTCAAATGCTAATCCTAATACCATGAGAGCAAAACCGACTAGAAAGAAAAAAATGCGTATCATAAATCCTCCTAATTAATAGTATTTTTAAGATATGCATTTTAGAATAATTATTCAATATAATCTTTGTCTTTTATTTCTACACTGTTGATAGAGTCAAAATGTTTTGTAATTTTATCAGTGGTAATATTAATATTTTCAATATCTTTGTTTACGGTTTCTATGCTTCTTGTTAGTTTATTCCATCTTTCTTTATACCTTGAAAACTCTGTTCCTAGTTTATTTAATTCTTCATGGATGATAGAAGAATACTTATCCCTTTCTAAATTTTTTAAAATTACTTGGATTACGGTTAGTGTAGACATTAAGGTTGTTGGAGAGGTAATCCATACTCTTTTTTTATTGGCATATTCAATTAATTCTGTATGGTAAGCATTAAGTTCGGCAAATATTGCTTCTGCTGGTAAGAACATAATTGCTTGTGAACTAGTTATTCCTGGAATAATATATTTAGTACTAATGGCATCGATATGTTTTTTTACATCTATTTTGAATTGTCTTTCTGCATTAACACGTTCTAATTTATCTTTGGTTCTATCTACCATTGTGCGATAATTTTCTAGAGGGAATTTTGAATCAATAGCAATTGTTCCTAGTGGTTTTGGGGCAAATATAACGGCATCTGCTATGGTATTATTAGGAAATGGATATTGGATTTGGTAAATTCTAGTATTATTTTCTCCAAAGATATTGGTTAAGATATGATTTAAATTTACTTCTCCAAAAATTCCTCTAGTTTTTTTATCTGTTAAAATACTTTGAAGAGAAACGATATCTGTTGAAAGGCTGTCTATTTTCTTCTGAGCTTCATCTATTTTGGAAAGTCGCTCTAAAATATTGGTAAATGTTTTATTGGTTTTGGCAAAGTTTTCATCTAAGCGTTCGTTTACTTTTTCATTAATAACAGTTAAACGATATTCTAGCATTTCATTTAGATTATTGAAGTCTTCATTCATGGTTTTAATGATATCTATTTTAAAATTAGACATTTCTTTTACTGAGGTTGTTTCTAGTTTTCCAAGGCGCTCTGTGATATTTGATTCATTAATATTTTTTGAAATAGAGATAATTAATAAAATAATGATAATGATAATTCCTATTAAGATGATATATTCTAACATACTAACACTTCCTATTCTTTTATTTAAAATACTTATATCTTCTTCGATTAAATATAAATATTTTATCAGGGATAAGTTTTTATTTTTCTATAATAATTATATCATGATGAATCATTTAGCTGCAAGCAATGGTAAAAACTTATCAAGAAATTTTAGAAAGTTGTCAATATCAGATATAAGGCTTGTTGATAAATTTAGAATATGTTATTATAAAATAAGAAAGAAGGTATACAAATGAGAACAAATGATGCTAATCAATTAGATGAACATATTCCTGGGTTAGTTATTACGCCTGAAGGACATTTTATTACTATGGAAAATGAAAATCACGAAACTTTTTTTCAAAATATTCTTGGTCCTTTACTAAAAAAAGAAGGAATTAGTCCTAGAACAATTATGAATGAACATAATCTTGCTACTTTGATGAAACTGCTTCTTAATGAATTTCATTATCTTCCTTACCAAGGATGTACTTCTGGAGAAAGATATTTTACTGGTGGTATTGTTTTTGTACCTGATCTTAAAGAGGTTTATACTCCTCAGTTAGAAGCTATTTTAGCGTTAATGAAAAAATTAGGTGAAAATTATGATATTTCTATTTTTCAAATTAATCCAAATGAGGAAGAAGAATCAATTCTTGATAAAAGTGATATATTAAATGAATTGAATTCTAGAAGTCAGAGAATAAAATAAAAAATACTTCTTTAGATTTTCCTAGTATATAGGGGATTTTTTAAGAAGTATTCTTTTTTTGTATTAATGATGATGTTTAATATTGGTTTGATTATTTTTTTCAATTATTTTTTGAACATATTGATTGGTTGTATTTCCTACACTTTGTAATGATTTTAATTCGGATGCATCAGTTAGGTTATCAAATAAAACAGTTTCTCCTATTTTTTGTAGTTTACTTAATCCTAAAGAAGATTTTAATCTAAAAAAAGTTGCTGCTCCATCTATGATTTGTAGTGAATCTAATCCAATTGCATTAAGCAAGCTAGGAAAGTATGCATTTTTTCCTATATGTTGTAGTGACTCTAATCCTTCAGCTTTAATTAAACTATAAAAATATGCATGTCCTCCAATATTCTGTAATGATTCTAAGCCTTTGGCATATGTTATTTTATCAAAGTTTGCATTTCCAGCTATTTGTTGTAATGAAGTTAGTCCTTCGGCACTCGTTAATCTATGAAAATATGCATTTCCTCCAACATTCTGTAATGATTCTAAGCCTTTGGCATATGTTATTTCATCAAAGTTTGCATCTCCAGCTATTTTTTGTAATGAAGTTAGTCCTTCGGCACTCGTTAATCTATTAAAATTCGCATCACCTTCTATATTCTGTAATAATTCTAAGCCTTTGGAACTGGTTAGACTAGAAAAATATGCATCACCTTTTATATTCTGTAATGATTCTAAGCCTTTGGCACTGGTTAGACTAGAAAAATATGCATCACCTTCTATATTCTTTAATGATTTTAAGCCTTTGGAACTGGTTAATCTATAAAAATATGCATCCCCTGCTATGTTTTGTAATGAACTTAATCCTTCTGCATTTGTTAGTCTGCGAAAAAGTGCATTTCCTTTTATACTTTGTAATGATTCTAAGCCTAATGAATCTGTTAGGTTTCTGAAATCTGCATTGCCCAAAATGACTTGTAATTTTGAAAAATATGATGGTACTTTATCTTCAGTCCAATTTAAGTCACCACAAAAAAATCTAACATTTTTATTTTCTTCAAAATCATTTAACTTTATTGCAATTTCATTTTCTGGTACTTTTAAAATAAAAGATAAATCTTTTTTTGCATTTCTTTTTTGTATGATTTCCATAATTCTAGGATCTGATTCCCAGCCAAATCCATCAATTTTATCATTAATTTGGTATAAAAAAATTAAATCATCAAAAGAAAATTCTAAGCCTTCTTCTTGTTTTTTTTCTAATATTGTAAGATATTTCATGTCCTTTACCTTTTTTTGATAGTATTTTTTATCTGGAAACTCGTTTAATTTTTCATCTAATATTTTTCCCATATGAGGTTCTAAATTTTGATCTTTTGCTATTCCTCTTATTTCTCCAATTGTTGTTTTTCCATCCATTCGAATAGCAATTCTAGGATTTTTATACTCGTTATTTTTATCTTTTGTATAATAAACATAAAAGTCACCATTTTCTAATTGCTCTCTTGCAACTGTTTCTCCTGCTGTACACCATCCAGTATTTTTTCCTTGTAAAGATTCTAAAAGAGGGTGGTAGTCACTTCCCTGTTCATATTTTATCCATATTCCTTCTGTCTCTTGTGATTTGTCTTGTTCAATTACTTTTTTTAAAAAATAGGTATATAATTTCTTAAAACTTTCTCCATTTGCTAATGCTTGTTCTTCTAAATTTGATAATTTACTTTTCCCAATTTGATGTATTAAAACATCATATACTTTGGCTAATACTTCTCTATTTAAATCTATATATGGAGCTGATGTATTTTTTGTTCTTTTTTGAAATTCTTTTTTTTCTTTATCAAAAACGCCTAGTTTTAGCATTCCTTCAAAAGCATAATTTTTAAACCACATAGGATACATAGCATCATCACTACAAAAATATTCTATCCATCTATTTAATGAGTTTTTTTGTTCTGTTTGGATTTGAAATAACATTTCTTGTTTCATTTCTTTCGTTATATCTATATTTCCATAACCTTGTTCATGAGCAATTTTTTTCTGTAAATTTATGTATGATTCTGGAAGAGTTTTTATGACATATTTGTTATAATAAAATTGTTTTAAAATATTCATTTTATGTTTATTATCTTTTGCTTTATTGTGACTTTTTTCTAACCTTTCCATATACTTTTTTATTTTTTCTTCTGGAGTATCACTTTTACTTGCCGTATGCATGACAATATCTTCATTGTGCATATTTTTATTTAGATGATTTAAGAAATCTTCACCATTTTGATATTTCATGGATAATTCCTCCTTCTTTTATTAATTTTATCATATTTTTTATGATATTGTTTAGATAGAATTTCTTTTTTATTCAATTGACATCACATTATACAGAAGGTATTTATATTATAAATAAACAATAATTTCAAAAGCAAAAAAATAAAATACTTCTTTAGATTTTCCTAATATATAGGAAATTTTTTAAGAAGTATTTTTTGTTTAATTTATTTTTAAATCTTGATATTCTTGTGTTAATGTTTGATATTTTTCATTTCGTTTTGTATTGTCTATTTTTTCTAGAGAATACCAACCATTTTTAAACATTAATTCATAAGTTTCTCTTTGAAGATTTGCTATTTCTTTGAAGGTACTTAAATAGCTTTGATATAGATGTTCATTACTTGCTTCTGTTAAGGCAATAGAATAATTTTTTTCTAATTCTTTTAATATTCCTAATAGACATGTTAAATAGTCTTTTTCATTCATCTCGATTCCTACTGGTACTTCTGTTTTAGGATTTGTTATTTTGTTATTATTCATTGGTACCTCCTTCATTTAATAGAGATAATATTAAGTTTAAATTGTTTTTAAAAAGATTATAGCCTTTTGTTAGTGTTTCTTTTATTTCTTCATTTTTAACTTGGTTTACAGCAATATTCATTTTTTTTTATGCACTATAATTCCAATTAAACATATCACTTAGATAATCTAAATCTTTTCCTGTAATTATTGTAGGTACTTCATTATAAATTTTATTTTCCATAAAAAAACTCCTTTCATTCTTATTATGAATCAAAGAAGTTTTTTTAAACTGTTTTCCACAAAAAAAGTAAATTATTTCTTTTTTTCTTGATGATGACTACAAATATCTTTTAATTGACAATTACTGCAACTTGGTTTTATTGCTTTACAATGATATCTTCCAAAGAAAATAAATTGATGATGAGTTTTAATCCAATTTTTTTTGGAAATTTTTTTCATTAGTGACTCTTCTACTTCTTTTACTGTATCTGTTTTTTTTGCTAATCCTAATCTTTTAGAAACTCTTTCCACGTGCGTATCTACAGCAATAGAAGGAACATGATAATATTCTGATAAGAAGACGTTAGTTGTTTTTCTTCCTACTCCACTTAATGTTTCTAAATACTCTCGATTATTGGGAACAATTCCATTTTGTTCCTTTACTAATCGCGTGGCAATTTCTTTGACAAAAATGCTTTTCTTTTTAAAGGTGCCTATTGGCCTTATAATATTTTCGATATCCTCTGTTTTGGCATTTGCTAATTCTACTAAGGTTTTATATTTTGAAAATAATATTTTTGTTACCATATTAACTCTTTTATCGGTTGTTTGTGCACTTAAGACAATTGCTATTAATAATTCGTAATCTTTATTATATTCTAGTTCACAATGTGCATTAGGAAATAAGTTATTCATATAATTTAAGATACGATTTGTCTTTTCTTTTTGTCTCATTATTCATCCTCCAACCAATTATAATCATAAATTGGTTCTTTTGGTTTTATGGTCTTTCGATAATTTTTCTTTTCTTCTAAAATATCTTTTTTGCTTTTAATTCCTTTAGTACGCCAATTGAATAGAATTCTGTCAATATATTTTAAGTTTCTAGCATTGTTATAGATTGCTTCTTTCAATGCTTCTTTGATGAGTTCTTCACTATTTCCATCATGAAGCCATTCTTTGATGATTTCTACTTCCATTGGAGAAATAGTTCTTCCTAATTCTGTTTCAAATAAAGTAAATAGGTCAGTATTGATAGTTGCTTCGTGATTTTTATCAATAATAATATTAAATAATTTATTGTAAAGAAGATCTAAATAGATATATTCTTCTTTTTTACCAGAAGAATTATTTTCTAATTTGATTTCTATTATAGCTTTTTCAGATAAATCATTTAGAATTTGCATTGCCCTATAAGGTTTCATTCCTATTTCTTCAGTGAAAAATCCTGGGTCATAAACAATTTTATTTCCTTTGTTCATGATACAAATTAAGATGATAAATTCTTCTTCAGTAATATTTAATTTTGTATAATATTTTAATAGTACCTTAGGAATAACTATTGGTTGCTCTTTTAAAATGTCGGTTACTACTTCATTCATGTTATTTTCTCTCTAACGTAGTTTCTTTGATTAATTGATTGGTTAAGGCATCATAGTATTCATAAGTAATTTTATCTTTTTTACGAATTGTTTTTTCATACATCAATTTATTTGTTTTATAGATAATGGGAAGATTTTCTTCATTGGTAGCTAAGCTGCTGATTTCTTTTTGATAAACTTTTTGATATTCATTATTTAAAACATATACATCACTTTCAGTAGTAAAAATATAATAATTTCCGTATCGATTTGAGTAAGTAATTTCATCTTTAACGGAATAATTATCTTTGATATTTTGAGTGATGTTATTTAATTCATCTTGATTATGATTCGTAATATAAGATATATATAAGATACCTATTATTAAAATAATTACAATAATTAAAATACTTCGAAGGACTTTTTTCATGGTATCATTCCCTTTCTTGTTAAAGATTATAACTTACTTTTCTTATTTTGTTAAGTCTTTTTTATGATGTTTTTATGGAAAATAATAGATAGAAAAAGAGGATTTATTTACTTTGTTTTCTATAATGTCTTTCAATATAGTTTGTTAAATCCTCTTTTGTGTTATTTAATTCATTATTAATAATTTTTTTCTCTATATCATTCATGATTTCTTTAATATATATTCCTGGTCTTAAGTTTAATAAATTAGAAATATCTTGACCATTTATTTGAATATCTTTTTTACTTTGGATTGGTAAGTCATGATAGATTTTATTTAATTGAGAGATATCTTTTTCTTTGATTTGATAGACTACTGTTGAAATATATAATCCATATTGATATAAGTTATATTTATCATTGATATCTTTTTTTAAAAGAGCTCTAATTTCTTTCATTTGTTCTTTTTCTACTTTCGTAAATGGATAAATATCATCAACATCTAATTGTGCCCAAATGCCAATTAAATCATCACATAATGTTATTTTATTTAAATTTTTTAATTTTAGAGCATCTGCAATAGATAAGTCAATTAATAATTCTACACCTCTTTTTCGATTAGGGCTCATTAATATTTTATCTAATTCTTGCTTTTTTCTTTGATAAGATAATTTTTTTAAAAGATAAGCATATTCTTTTAAATAATGTTTTGTTTTTGTTTCTATATTAAAATTTAGGGTCGTTGCAAATCGAATTGCTCTTAAAATTCTTAAGGAATCTTCTTTTAAACGATATCTTGGATTACCTACTGTTTTGATTAATTTATTTTCTAAATCAGGCATTACTTTTAGGTAATCCTTCATCTTTCCTTCCTTATCTATACAAAAAGTATTGATTGTAAAATCTCTTCTTAGTAAATCCTTCTTGATATTTTTGATATACTTTATTTTTACTGGTAAGCGATTATCTTGATATTTAATTTCTTTTCTAAAGGTGGTAATATCAAAATTAGTATTTTTATAAATGATGTTGATAGAGCCATAGTTTGGGCTAGAAGTATTAGGAAATATTTCCATGATTTCTTTTGGGGTTGCACTGGTACAAATGTCTATGTCATTACTTTTAATTCCTAATAATTTATCTCTAACAAAGCCACCTACAATGTAAGATTCATGATTATTTTCATTTAAAATACTTAATATTTTTAGGGCTTTTTCTTCAGTACTATCCATATTATTTTTCCTTTCTTTATTTATTTTATATTATAAATTCTTTATATCCTTATTAAATGAAGAGTGTTCTCTTCATATCAAGTGTAACATAAAAAAATCATGACTTCTATAAAATCATGATTACTTTACAATAGAAAATCTTTAAATAGTCAAACTATTATTTACAATAAAATGTAAATTATACTATATCATTTAGTAAGTAATGAATATGTTAAATTTTTTATATAATGCAAGTATAGGAGATATGTTATTTATATAAATTAAAAATATATTTAAGTATTTTAAACACATACGAACAAACGTTTAATATTTCTTTTGTCTTGTGCTATAATAGAATTAGATTTTGAGGTGGTATGGATGAAGAGAATTATCTTGCATATTGATGTAAATAATGCTTTTTTATCTTGGATGGCTGTGGAGCGGCTAAAAAATGGTGAAAAGGTGGATATTCGAAAGCGCTACGCTGTGATTGGTGGAGATGAAGCAGCAAGGCGAGGAATTGTTACGGCTAAGAGTGATTTATGTAAAAAATGTGGTGTTAAAACTGCTGATACAATATATTCTGCTAGAAAGAAATGTCCTTATTTGGAGGTTTATGCTGGTGATTTTAATGTGTTTCGCAAGTACTCTGATATGATGTATAACTATTTATTAAAGTATACCAATATTATTGAACGGTATTCTATTGATGAATGTTTTTTAGATTATACCGCTTCTTATCGATTATTTGGAGATCCAGTAAAAGTTGCTTACCAAATCAAAGATGATATTTACCGATTATTTGGTTTTACGGTTAATGTTGGAGTTGGTAATAATAAGTTAGAAGCTAAAATGGCTTCTGATTTTGAAAAGCCTAATCGTGTCCATACTTTATTTGATGAAGAGATTCCCACAAAGATGTGGATACTTCCAATTGATGATTTATTTATGTTAGGAAAGTCTAGTGCTAAGGCGCTACGAGAGATGGGGATTGAAACTATTGGAGAACTTGCTTGTTATGATGTAAATAGACTAATAAAGAGATTTAAAAGTCATGGTAAATTAATGTGGGAGTTTGCTAATGGAATTGATAATAGTGAAGTTAGTTATCAAGTAAGGGACGCTAAAAGTATTTCTTGTTCTACTGTTTTACCCTATGATTATCGTAATCGTGAGGAATGTTTAAAAGTACTTAGACAGCTTTCTATGGAGGTAGGAAGAAAGCTTCGACAAAAGAAAGTTTATGCTAAGAATGTGAGTATTTGGATTAAGTATAATAATTTTGTTAAAGAAAGTAAGCAAAAGAATTTGGAGAATACGATTTATAATGATATGGATATCTTTCATACTTCTGCCTTGCTATTTGATTCTTTATGGGATAAATCTATTCCTATTCGAGCTTTATGTGTTGGAGTTGGCCATTTGTCGCATGAACATGATCGACAATTATCTTTATTTGAGGATAAGGCAAATAAAGTAGGAAGTAAGCATGATATGGATAATAAATTGCAAGAAGCAATTGACAAAATAAGAGATAAATATGGTAATGATAAAATTGTCTATGCCGATATGTTAGAAAAGAGTGAAAAAAAATGAAAAAGAAGGAAATAAGAGAACTAGTGGAAGATAATCCCAACGCTATTTATGCGGAAGAATTTTTTGATAAGATGAAAGAAACTAGTTTATTAGATTTTCGACGGAATATTAATCTAGTACAGGAAATTAAACCAACATTATTTTTAGAAAGTAAGGTATTAGATTATTATAATGAGTTGTTAAACTGCTATAATAAGGAGACAAAATTATTTAATTCTTACGATACTTTGATGAATCGGTTGGTAAAGCGTGATTATGATGGATTAGGAGATAGTAGCTTGATTAATGAATTTATTTCTAAGGATGTTTTAGTTCAAATGCAAGATTTTTATTTTCATCATGATGGGGAAAAGGAAGCTTATCAGTACTTGTTCAAAAATACTTCAAGAATAATTAGTGAGATTGTAATTGATGGATTATTTGGCGATACTTTATATAATGTATTTTTAAATATCAAGGAGATGATTCGTTTTCATGAGTTTCTTAATGATAAAGAGAAGATTTTAAGGCAAGAAGATATTTTATTTTATCAAAATATTCTTTCTATTGATCATTGGTTAAATGAAGAGAAAATAAAAAAATATGCAGAATTAAAAGGACAAGATATTGGAAAAAAATTTTATTTGGACTTGAGAAAAACAAAAGATTTATCTTATCAAAAAATCTTGGAGAAATTATTTGATCCAAATGATAAAGAAAAAGATCTGGAGAAAAATTCTCAGTATGGGGTTCCTGTTTATACTTTAGAGGGAGAAGATTTTTATATTTTTCTACGATGTCAAAACGAACATCATTCTACTAGTGAAGTTAGAAGAAATTGTTATACTTTAATTAGTAATAAACATTACGAAACATTTAAAAATAAGGGTTTTATCTATGGATATAAAAATTTTGATTTAGATCATGTTTTACATATTTTTGAGAAAGATGCCTACTCTTCTAGTGGTGGAGACGATTATCAAGAAAAGAATGTAAATCGAATTATGATGCCTTATCAAATTAGTGATTCTCCTTTCTATAGTGAAATTCAATTAGTGAATCAAAAAGAGGAAAATGGAGATGGCTATATTCGAATGATGCCTGATTATTTGGTTGTTTTTGATCAGATTAATGATAAGGAGATTACAGAAGCGAAGAGACTTGGGATTCCTATTGTATTGATTGATACGAAATATTATATCCAAGAGATTCAAAAGCCCTCTAAACTTGGTTTCTCTGAATATGAAAGTACTTATGATGATTATACTTATGGTAGTGATTTGGAAGAAGTAAGAAGAATGAGAAGATAATTATTTTCATTTTTTCTTTTTTGATGGGAGAGAATATGGAAGTATTTTACTCTTATGAATAAATTTATTATTAGTAAATTTTTAAATATTTTACTTAATTTTTGATATAATGGAAAGGAACTAAAAAAATAAGAAAGAAGTGTAGAGATGAATCAAGAAATTATTAAAGAGATTGCTGCTACTTTACGAGTTCGTGGTGAGCAAGTTGAGAGTGTTTTGAAACTACTTAGTGAAGGAAATACCGTTCCTTTTATTGCAAGATATCGTAAAGAGGCTACGGGCGCTTTGGATGAAGAGCAAATTCGCCAAATTAACGAAGTGTATGAATATCAGGTTAATTTATTGAAGCGTAAGGAAGATGTTATTCGTTTGATTGATGAGAAAGGTCTTCTTACAGATGATTTAAAGAAAGATATTATGAAATGTGAGAAGTTGGTTGAGGTTGAAGATTTATATCGTCCATTTAAGGAGAAGAAGAAAACAAAAGCTACAGAGGCAATTAAGAATGGTCTTGAGCCTATGGCTAAAATTATGATGAGTTTTCCTTTAAATATTGATATGGAAGAACTTGCTGGAAGATATTTGAATGAGGCAGTCAAAAGTACTGATGAGGCTATTCAAGGGGCTAAATATATTATTGCTGAATGGATTAGTGATAATGCTAGTTATCGTAAATACTTAAGAAATAATATGATGAATCATGGGGTTATTATTTCTAAGATGAAGAAAAAAGCTGAAGATGAGCATGGTATTTATGAGATGTATTATGATTATAGTGAAAAAGTGAAATATATTAAGCCTCACCGTATTCTTGCAATGAATCGTGGAGAAAAGGAAGGAATACTAAGTATTGGGATTGAAGTAGATACAGATTATGTATTAGGATTTTTTGATAAGAAAATTATTAAAAATGAGAAGAGTCCTGTTACCCTATATGTAAAAGATGCGATTCGTGATAGTTATAAACGTTTGATTTTTCCTAGTGTTGAAAGAGAAGTTAGAGCAGAATTAAAAGAGGTTGCAGAAGCGCAAGCAATTGATGTATTTGGAAAGAATTTGGAGAAATTACTTTTACAGGCGCCAATGAAAGATAAGGTAGTATTAGGTTTTGACCCTGCTTATCGTACTGGATGTAAGTTAGCTGTTATTGACCCTACTTCAAGGATTTTAAATATTAGTAAAATTTATCCACATGAACCTCATAATAAATGGGATGAAGCAAAAAAGATTATTAAAGATTTAATAAAAAAATATAATGTTGATATTATTGCTGTTGGAAATGGTACTGCTTCTCGTGAAAGTGAAAAGTTAGTAGCAGAAGTTTGTCAGGAATATACAGAGAAAAAAATTGCTTTTGTGATTGTTAGTGAGGCTGGTGCTTCTGTTTACTCGGCTAGTCCTCTTGCTATTTCAGAATTTCCTGATTTGCATGTTGAAGAGCGAAGCGCAATTAGTATTGGTAGAAGATTACAAGATCCACTTAGTGAATTAGTTAAGATTGATTCGAAAAGTATTGGTGTTGGTCAATATCAACATGATGTAAATCAAAAGAAATTGAATGAATCGCTAGACTTTGTCGTTAGTAAGGCGGTTAATGCTGTTGGGGTAAATATTAATACAGCTAGTCCTTCTATTTTGAAATATGTTTCTGGACTTACGAAGACAACAATTGATAAGATTATTAAGTATCGTGAGAAGCATGGAAAGATTTTATCTAGGGAAGAAATTTTAGATGAAAAGTTAGTTTCTCCGAAGGTTTATGAACAGTCTGTTGGATTTATGAGAGTAATTGATGGAGAGAATATTTTAGATAAGACTTCTATTCACCCAGAGAGTTATCAAGCTACTTTAGAACTTTTAACGAACTTAGGTCTTGATACAAGTAATATTGGTAGTGAAGAGTTGATGAAAAAGTTAGAGGATTTAGATTTAGAAAAGTATTCAAAAGAGCATGGTGTTGATATTTATACTTTAGAAGATATTGTAAAATGTTTAAAGCAACCAAATCGTGATTTTCGTGATGATTATCAAAAGCCATTACTTCGCAGTGATATTTTAAAGATTGAAGATTTAAAGAGAGGGATGGAATTAGAAGGAACAGTTCGTAATGTTGTTGATTTTGGGGTGTTCATTGATATTGGGCTTCATGATGATGGTCTTGCTCATATTTCTAAATTGACTAAGGATTATATTAAACATCCAATGGAAGTTGTTAATGTTGGGGATATTGTGAAGTGTTATGTTGATGATGTTAATTTAGAGAAAAATAAAGTTAGTTTATCTTTAATTAATCCATCAGAAATTTAATTCTTGTAGAATTCAACTTATCGTTTGCTAAAGATGGGCCGAATTCTAATAAAACTATTGACAGGTAGGCAATTATCTTATATAATTTTAATTGTCTACTTGATTATGCAGCTGTGGTTCAACGATTAGAATTCGGCCTTGCCAAGGCTGAGACGAGGGTTTGACTCCCTTCAGCTGCTCCATTTGAAAAATTAACACCCGTTGGGTGTTTTTTTGTGGAGTAGCTTTGAAGGGACCCCCTCGTCTTGCTTGGCTTTTTTAATATAGAGAAATTACTAAAAAAGATAATTATGACATAGAAATATAATATTAAAAACAAAACAACGATAAAATTATATTAATCATAAACGTGTCTGGCTAATTAAAAGAGGAAAAATTATGTAAAAAAAGAGAAATCATGATAATCATCTTCTTTAACTATATCAATACCAATTACATATATTCATCAAATATCTTTCTTATATAATTATTATTAATCCAGAAACAATGCTTAGTATACTCTGTTGTACCAGTTAATCTATCAACAACAGGTAATTTACATACGTCACTAGCATTTCTACCGTGTGGTCTAACGTGACAGACACTATTTTCACTCATCCCAACAAAATTAGTTTTTCTAATTCCATTTTCAATTGATTTTACTATATTACCAGTTTTAATAGTATTATATGTTTTTTTCCACATTTCCATCACTGATGTTTCAATATCAATTTCTGGCATATTCCATAATTTTATACCTTTAAATATATACTCACCGTTTTCCATTTTAAATATGAAAAACATATATTTAGTAGTTTCAAGTTCTTCTCTCAAATCACTAGTTTCCCAATCTTGATTAACTATTTCAGTATACTTAAAGTATGGAAAAGAGATTGATTCTTTTATTCTACCATTTTCTTCAATTCTAATAGTTTTAGGAATAATTTTTGCCTTTTGAAATTCTTCTGTCTCAGATAATTTACTTTTTACATTAAACATTCTACTTATCAACATGCTATTAACATTTTTAGCTTTTGTATCAATATTAAACTCCTTCATTAGTTCATTTTGAGATTTTCCTTTATATTTAGCAATAATATTTAGTACAAATTCATTAAATGTATCGTTTGTTCCTTTTAATATTTTTTCAACATTAGAATAATCTCCAATATATTTTCTAACAAGTTGAGTCATATATGAATTTTTAAAGCAAAATGCCCTTTGCATTGCTGGGATATCACTAAATGGTTGTTCTCTTGTAGATAATGCATTAGCACCCTTAGAACATGCACCTAAATACATTGTATCGGCTTCAGAAATTTCATGTGCTTTTCCTTCACGAATTTTATTGATAATAAAGTTCCAGTCTTCTTCAATCTGTTTTAAATCTTCATTTTTGTCTAATTCTAATAATTTTTCATGAGTTATAATTAAATCTTTTTTATCTTTATTAGCTTCCCATAAATACCATAATAATTGAATTTTATTATTTTTATACCAAAAATGACTGCTTCTAAATGTATTTTTATATTCTGTCATATAGTCAATAATATTTAGGACTAATCTTTCTTTAGCAGATAATTTACCTCCTTTAATCTTTTTATAAGGAGTTACTTTCAATTCTATACCTGCTGGCATAAAATCAGGTTCAGAATCGCTATTGTTATCCATACCAAATAAATATTTTTCAATTAATTGACCTAGGCCTCCTTTGTTTGCATCTTTATCTTCAACAGTGACAATTTCTTCATTTAAAATGTCATTTACAGATTTTCCTATTGCAGATTTAGAAATAAGTTCTATCTCTTGTCTATTATACAATCTTCCTTTTTTCATAAAATTCTCCTTTCGATCTTGTTTTAATTAAAAAAATAAGATAAAATGTTATATAGAAATGTTGATCTTTACGAGAAAATTTAGTATAATATTTTCTTGTAAGGTTAATCTTTTCAATTAACTATATTATAATATAATTATTGATATTAAACAACATGAGGAGGTATAAAATGAAAAAGACATGCGTTGAGTTATTCGCTGGAGTTGGCGGATTTCGATGTGGATTAAATAAAGTTTCATTTGAAAATGATACGGTTATAGAAAATGGCAATTGGGAATTTTTATGGGCAAATCAATGGGAACCATCTACTAAAACACAAGATGCATATAACTGTTATGGAACTAGATTTGGCTTTGATGATGTGAGTAATGTTGATATATTCGAAGTAGATAAACACGATATTCCTGACCATACTTTACTTGTCGGAGGATTTCCATGTCAAGATTATTCTGTTGCTCAAACTTTATCCAATAGTAAAGGAATTGAGGGAAAAAAAGGTGTTTTATGGTGGGCAATTGAAGAAACATTAGCAATTAAAAAACCACCATTTGTTTTATTAGAAAATGTTGATAGATTACTACTATCACCTGCAAAGCAAAGAGGTAGAGATTTCGGAATGATTTTGCGAAGTTTTTATGAAAACGGATATGATGTTGAATGGCGCGTTATTAACGCTGGTGAATATGGACTTCCTCAAAAAAGAAGAAGAACCTACATTTTTGCTTATCATAAAACTACTAATTATTATAAAGAAATGCAAAAATTTAGAGACAGAGATATTATTTATGAAAAAGGAATTTTTGTAAAACAATTTCCAATAAAAGATTCTTATTTAGCTATATCAGAATCATGTATTTCTGATTATAAAGATTTAATTGATGTAAGTAACAATTTTAAATGTGAATTTTATAATGCTGGTATTATGACAAATGGTGGTATATATACAGTTAAAACAAAGTCTGATTATAATTTAATTTATCCACTTAGAAAAATTAGAGAAGAAAATGATATTGATAGTAAATATTTTTTGTCAGAACAACAAATAGAAAAATTTGCTTATTTAAAAGGAAGTAAAAGAATTCCTAGAACTAAACCAGATGGTACACCTTATTACTATTCAGAAGGTGCAATGCCATTTCCTGATAATTTAGATGCCCCTGCTAGAACAATGCTTACTAGCGAAGGTGGTGTTAGTAGAACAACTCATGTCATCGAAGATTTTAAAACAAAAAAGCCTAGATTATTAACTCCTATTGAATGTGAAAGAATAAATGGCTTCCCAGATAATTGGACTAATACAGGAATGACGGAGAAAAAAAGAAACTTTATGATGGGAAATGCACTAGTTGTTGGTGTTATTGAAAAAATTGGTGAAGAAATAGAAAAAATCATTGAGAATGAAGACTAATTCTTAAAAACATGCTACAATGATAGTAGATTTCGTATCATTCAATAGAATGATACTTTTTTGTTAGGAGGAATATTATGGCATTAATTAAATACTTTAAAAACATATACAAACAATATGGGTTAATAAGTTTTTTATTAACGACAATAGCACTACTTTCTATAACAATTATAATTGATTATTTTAACTTGTTTGCATTCATATATAATAAAGTAAAATTACCTATTATCATTTGCATCTCTGTCTTTATATTGATAAAGACATTATCTCTTAAACTGCATAGTCTTTTATTCTTAAAATCTGTTAATTATATAGATTTTTATAGTATGATTGTTTTGACTACTATTGGTCTTTATAAAATCATGTTACATCTATTTAAAAACATTCTTGTAGTATATCCATACAAGGAGATATGTTCAAATATATTTTTGATTATAATTGGAATATTATTAGTTTTTAGATATTTGTATATTACTATATTAAATATAAAAAACAATAATAAAAACAATCCAAATGTTTTTGACTTAAAACAATTATATGACAATACAATTCCTAAAGAAACTGAATTTATTCTTATAGGAGATGAAGCAGTAAATTATGATTTGTTAAAACGAAATAAAGTTATCAATCAAATAACAAGTACTATTATTAATTGCAATAATAATTCAAAATTTGTAATGTCTCTAAAGGGAGATTGGGGTTCTGGTAAAACAACAATTTTAAATAATGTTAAAGATAAATTAAAAAAAGAAAATTTAGTATTTATAGATGACTTTGAGCCCTGGGTATATGGTGATAATAAAGCCTTATTAGTTGCTTTCTTCGATACTATAATGAAAAACACCAATTGTGGATTCAGAATAAATGAAATAAATAAATTTACGAAAACATATCTAAAAACAATTACTACAAATATTGGATATTCAATTGATTACTTGTTTGAAAATACAACGAATATTGATAGAATTAAAGAAATTATTAATAACTATTTAGAATCTAATAATAAAAAAATAGTTTTAGTCTTAGATAATCTTGAAAGATGTTCAAGTGAGCAAATTCTATTTATTTTAAAAACAATTCATAATTTATTTGATTTTAAAAGAATCATATACATTTTATCTTATGATGAATCAGCTATGAAAAAGCATTTTGAATATAAATTAGATATTGATTATTCATATTTAGAAAAAATAGTGCAATTAGAGTTTTCTGTACCAAAATTAGATAGAACCGTATTACAAAATGTAATAAAAATATGTTTAAGTAATTATGTAAGTCACTCAAAGCTAATTGTTAAAGATGATGAGCAAGAAGAATTAATTAAAATTATTATGGAAAACATTAAAGATTTACGTGACTTTAAAAGAATAATAAATTCAACATTTAACGCAAGCTTTAACAATATGAAAGATCTTAATAGTCTTGATATGTTGCTTATTGAAACTATTGCGATGAAAAATCCAGAATTATGGAATGAAATTAATAATAATAGCACTTATTATATTTCAGAGGATCGCTATGTATATAGTAATGAATACATTTATAGTACTGAAAAGTATAATATTGATACAACAAAATATTTTGATGATTTATTTAAAAAAAATAAATATGAAATTAATAAATATAAAAAAATATTATGTTATTTATTTCCTAATATTAAAAAATACTTTGATGAAAATAGATGTAGCAAAAAAGAAAAAATCGAATTTATTCCAGAACATCAAACATACATTAACAAGAAAGAATATAGAGCTTCAGTTCTTGACAAAAGAATTTATAACAATAAGTACTTTAACCTATACTTTAATAAAACTGAAAATGAATTTATTAAAATAAATGAAGAAATAAATAATTTTATTTCATTTATAAATAATAATAATTTCAAGCCTGAAGAATTATATAAGCAATATTTTAAAATGGAAAGAATATATCCTGGATGGGTAGAAAAATACACTTTAGAAACATTTCAAATGTGTTTAGACAAAATAAATAAAGATAAACTCTTACCATTGTTATTAGTTATGTATTTTTCTTATTATAAAATAGATAATTCACCACTATTTTTTCAATTGAGTGCAAATAGTAGAACTCAAATAATTATAGCTGATTTAATTTTAATGTTATCAGATGATGATTTTGTAAAATTTATTGACGAAATAAAAGACGATTATCAAAATTTATATTTTATTAGAGAGATAACATATTGGTTAAACCCAGAATATAGGCATGATGAATTAGTTAATACTTCAAGATATGAAGCTATTAATAGCCTGTACGAAAATCTGCTAGAAAATATTAAAACTAATAAAATAAATATGTATAGTAATGAATATTATAATAGATACAATATGATATTATTATTTAATGATGAAAAATATATGTCATTTATAAAGAAAAAAATAAAGAAAAATAATTTAATGTTATTTATATTAGATTGCATCAGTGAATCAACTGGTTCATATGGAATTGGATATATTTTTAATACTCAAGACTTAGATAAATTTTATGGTTGGGAAAAAGCAAAAAAAGATATTAAACAATGTCCAGAAAGTGATTTGAAAGATTTTTTAGTAAAAGCTATTGAAACTCCAAATCCATATAATAGCATTGATGAAAAAGATACTTATCATGTGGAAGAATGGATAGATTTAAATAATTTAATAATAAAATATTTAAATAGATAGTTTAAAAACAGAAGAAAATATAGTATAATCATTTTAGTTGGATGATTTATATATCATCTTCATGTGAGAAAAAGTTGTGTAAATTGCTCCATTTGAAAATTTAACACCCGTTGGGTGTTTTTTTGTGGAGTAGCTTTGAAGGGACCCCCTCGTCTTGCTTGGCTTTTTTAAGATAAAGAACTTGCTCTTAAAAGAATTATTATAAATCAATTAATTATACACTAAACTAACTTTTATTATTTTTTTTGAAGTTGATTATACTTTCTTTTATAAAATTCCATCTAATGCATACAATGTATCTTTCCTCTGCATATTTTGAATCATGATTCAAATTTCTTTTTTTAGGTCCAATAGTCATACAAGCTATGTGAGGAGATGTGTAATCTAGACATCTTTTAGATAAAATTAAATCATAGATGTCATGTTTCATTATCCAAACATAATGATTAGTTGTTCCACATACCAAAGCATCAATGTCATAATCTGAATTCCTGCCTCGAACAATAAATCTATCTATCATATCTACTATTATTCTTGTTTTATTTATGCAATTGTTAAAAATATCAATTTCACTTTGGTATATTTTTTTATATTCTTCTGAACTTAATGATTGTGAGAAATTTATTTTTCCTTCTTTATCTTTTGCATACCCATAATGGTAACTTACATATTTATCAATTGTATCATATGGTATTCTTAATTTTTCTAAATACCTTTTAAATTCTTGGATTTGTTCATGGTGCATAGAATTACTATTACCATATTTTAAACTAATTCCTTTGACATTATTTTTATATTTAATAAATATATCTGCTTTTTGAACCATTTTATTTTTCCAAGATATAATTGGTTCATCATTTTTTATTTTTTCTCCAAATAGTTCATATAAAAATTGAATTGAATTTTGATCTAATTCATTTAGGTATTTATTGTTAAATAATTTTACAAAATCATATTCATTCTGATATCCGTTATTCATTTTTTGTCTCCTTTCAAAAAAAGAGAATATACCTTTATGGTATACTCCCGAATAGATATATTTTTCTTGCTAAAATATAAATTATCGACATCAATTTTTAATTCATTATCAATGCAAGAGATAATGTGATTTCATTATAACAAAATTTTACTTATCATTCTAGATATTTTATCATTATTTATCAATAATTAATAATTTCATATTTCCCCTTAATCAATAACTATATATTTTGATTGTACATAACTTTCCTATTCCTTTTTAATGATTTTATAAGTAGAAAAGTACTTCTTAAGTATTTTCCTTTGATAAAAAAATCATTCTCAAAAAAGAATTTTGCATAAACTAATTTGAAAGAGGAATTATGGAAACAAAATTAACCAATACAGCTTCTGTCTTAGTTAAAGATTAACCCCTAAAAATATATTACCAATATTTACTTTCATAAACCACTTCTTTTGTGACTTCATTAATAGCAACAAATGAAAGATTACCATGATTACAACTACTTTTTTTGTAGCATTTATCTTCTATTAGGTAAATAAGAAAATTATCTTTATTTTCTTGGTTGAAAAAAATTGATGTCAATGAGTGATTTTCTTTATTATAATCTTTATAGTAACCTATCCAAATAGATTGAGATTGATATTTCTTTTGAAAATCTTCTTGATTTAGATTTTTATCTATATAATATAACGAAGTATTTGTTTCTGCTTGAAGTAATCCAGTGGTCTGTTCAAATTTTACTTTTTCCACATTATTGGGGATTTCTTTTGGGAATACTTTTGAGGATTTTTCTATTAATGAATAATATTTTTTATCTGTAATAGGATTTTCAAAATTAATAAAAGATATTACTACTATACTAAAGATATAATAAAATATTAATAAATAAGTAAAAATGATTTTTATAATTAATTTTCTTTCTTTTTTTAAATTCTTACAAAAAAATTTTTTTAGAATGATAAATAAAGAAATTATGATAGATGGCAGAAATGAAATGAATAAAACTTTTAATCTAATCTTATTTGGAATGCCAATGCTAGTATGAAAGAAGATAATTCCTATAATGATAGAGAATATTAATGTAATAGTAAGAAATGATATTTTTTGTTTATTTAACTTTCTATATTGCAATAACTTTTCCTTCCAAATTACATATATATGCATTTGGTAATAATTTTTTTATTTCATTTAATTTTGATTGATCTTTTTCATATTCTCTACCTACTAATATTCCTTCAATTAAATTTGCTGGTAGTCCAAAGAGAATTGCACTTTCTCGATTAGTAAAGAAATCATCCTTATTTTTTCTATCTACAATAAACTTTTCGTAATAATCTGGATTAACAAATTCCTTAACATCTTCATCACTAATACCATTTGACAAAATATCTCCTTTAAGTAATTCTTTTATTACATCATTATTACCATTAAAAATAATTCCAACTTGAACTTTATTTTGCACTAAACTAGGCATAAATCTTGCTTCTTTAGTTTGTTCCATTTTCCATGCTAAATATCCTTTTTCTATTACTTTATTCATTAATGTAGATATATCAGAAAAACTTATCACTTCAGTTTCTTTATTATTGTCTAATTGATTAAAGTATTTTACTGTACCTCCTGAATAAAAATTAATATATTCTTTTAATTGATAATCTTTCTTAAGATTCCAAACACCAACAGAACTAGGATATTTAGATAATCTACCATCTATAAACCAACTAGATATTAGTCCATCTTTAACTATTTCTTTTAATCCTTCTATGTTTTTATAAGTTCCATGAAGTAGTGTTCCTTTTTTTAAAATTACCTCATCCCCTACTTTATAATTATGATTCGGTAATTTAAATGACTTGGCTTCGTCGTATTTTTCAATTTGTTTTATCATAATATCTGCTGATAATTTATTTAATTTACTTTTGGTAATTCTAATATAAGTTTCTTTATTCATTCTCTTTACTCCATTCAATATGATGAATTATGTTTAAATTATTACTTTTTATATATGATATAGTTTTTTGGGGTAATATTTTAATTTTGTCTAACTTATCTATATCTATCCAGTGAAAAGTTTGTCCTTCGTGATCTAAACAATTAAAATCTACTTTATCAATTTTTCCATTGTATATTGCTTTATAACAGAAGTTATATTGCATGATATTTTGACTTTTTCTTTTTAGAAAATTTTCTTCTAGGCTACATAATCTATATTCTAAATCGTATCCTGTTTCTTCTAATATTTCTCTTTTAATAGCAGTTTTGCTATCTTCATTAAATTTTATTTTACCACCTGGTAATAAATAGAAATCTCTACCATCTTCTATTTTAAATAATAATACTTTTGTCTTATCTTTATTATAAATAATAGCACTTGCTCTTGAATGAAAAATATTATTATTTATTTCCATTTTTAAATCCATTATTTAATCACTTTTCCTTCCAAATTACTAATATAGCGATTGGGAAATATTTCTTTTATTTCATTTAATTTAGTCTCATTATTTTCAATTAATTTCCCAACTAATATACCTTCAATTAAATTACTAGGAAGCCCAAATATTAATGCTATTTCATGATCTGTCATTGTACAAACTTTTTTATAAACAAAATTATTTATAGCCCACTTTGGAATAAATTTTTGCATTATTTCAATAGGAATTTTTCTTTGATAAATATCGTAATCTAATAATTTATTAGTATATTTATTATTAATAATAAAAGCAATATAATCATCAGCAGCCTTATTCCAGTTGGTTAATGATGGCATAAATCTATTTTCTTTAGATTCGTGAACGTACAATATTTTGTACTTAAACTTATTGATTTTATTAAAAATAGTTTCTCTACCATCAAAAGGATTTTTCGGGATATATACTTGTTTATACTTCCTTTTTTGAAATCTTTTTTCTAAGAATATGCTATCTCCACTATAATAATTAACATATTCTTTTAATTTTGTATCATCATTTATAATCCAAAAACATACACAATACTTTTGACCTGAGCTATCTATACCTCTATACTCAGGAAATACTATACCATCTTTTTTAATACATTCTAATTTTTCTTTTGTATATGATTTTATACCATGTAATAAAGTACCTTTGTCAAGATTAACTTCATCCCCTACTTTATATTTAGGAAACTTTATATTATCAAGTTCTATCTCACTGTATATTTTATAATAATCATTAAATAATTTAATTACACTTTTATCAAGTTCACTATTATTAACAAAATCAATTGGTCTCATTTATTATCCCACTTTCTAAATACATACATAACACTCTAGAAACGCATTTTTAGTATTATAAAATTATCTATTATATACAATACAATTATCAAACTTTTATCCACCAACTTATCATTTAAAAATTAGTATCAAGTTCTTTAGTAGTATTTTTAATCTAATTTTAATATTTTATTTAATTTCTTCGTAATAATTAATGATTGTCATATAACATAATTTTTCTATTTATTGTTAAGTGCATCTTTCTTAAATTTATTTAACATTTTTGCTATTAATTCTACTGTTCCGTTTGAATCTAATCT